>Ga0181522_10000107_pt1 | contig 67784 bp, 54 predicted proteins | sample PEATcosm2014_Bin_27_FD_121103 | JGI IMG/M metagenome (GOLD analysis project Ga0181522, IMG submission 121103) | Peatland microbial communities from MTU Mesocosm Facility, Houghton, MI, USA - PEATcosm2014_Bin05_10_metaG | ecosystem: Environmental > Terrestrial > Soil > Wetlands > Peat | place...
AAGGCGTGTATTGCACCGGCGACGATTGCCACAAGATCCGCGCGAAATGGGAACGCCCCATCGCCGAGGTTACGCCGCCAAAATCGAGCATCGATGCAAGCTGGGTGGTCGAAGGCTTCGGGCGCGGCAGGGGTTCCGGCGGGGGAACAGCGCCGATTCACTTTGGCGACACGCCGGCTGCCGAAGAACGAAAAGAGAATGAAGAGAAGCTGGCGCCCGCGGCTCCGGTCGAGACCGTCTCGGAGAAGGTGGGGAAGCCGGCCGCGAAGGCTTCGAAAAACGGTGCGCGCGGTGGGAAAGGCGCGGAGAAAACAGCCGTCAAGGTTGCCGGCCCTGCCAACCGCAAAGCAGTCGCGAAAGTTGCTGCCAAAAGCGCCAGAAAGGGCCGGCGATAACCATGGCCAATACCTCCCATTCTCCGGCGACAAACGGACATGCAGGCGCACCGGTAACATTTCTCGAGGCCATCAAGCAGGCCATGTTTGAAGAGATGCAGCGCGATCCTGCGGTGGTGCTGATCGGGGAGGATGTTGGCGTCTACGGCGGCGCGTTCAAGACCAGCGAGGGGCTGCTGCAAAAATTTGGTTGGGAGCGCGTGATCGACACACCGATAAGCGAGAGCGCGATCATCGGGGCGGCTTGCGGGATGAGTTATTTGGGGTTACGGCCGATTTGCGAAATGCAGTTCATCGATTTCATCGTGTGCGCGTTCAACCAGCTGACGAATTTCGTAGCCAAGGGACACTACCTGTGGAACGCGCCGGCTCCGATCGTGGTGCGCGGGCCTTCGGGCGGGGGCGTCCACGGCGGGCCATTTCATTCGGCGAATCCGGAAATGTATTTCGTGCACACACCGGGGCTGAAGGTGATCTATCCGTCCACTCCGTACGACGCCAAGGGCCTGTTGAAAGCGGCGGTGCGCGATAATAATCCGGTGCTCTTTTTCGAGCACAAGTACCTTTACCGGCGCGTTAAAGAAGCGCTTCCGGCGGAAGATTACACCGTACCCATTGGCAAAGCGGCGGTGCGGCGCGAAGGCAAGCACCTGACGATTCTTTCCTACGCGGCGATGATGCACAATTCTCTGGAAGCAGCCGAGGAGCTCGCGAACCAGGGTATCGAGATCGAAGTGATTGACTTGCGGACGTTGCTGCCGCTCGACGAAGAAACAATCTTGAGGTCGGTGAAAAAAACCAATCGCGTGCTGGTGGTTCACGAAGATACCAGGACGGGTGGAATCGCCGGGGAGATCGCGGCGATTCTCTGCGAGAAAGCCTTTGGCGATCTGGATGGGCCGGTGTTTCGCGTGACCGCACTGGATACCCCGGTGCCGTATTCGCCGCCGCTCGAAGAGCATTTTCTGCCCAATACGCAGAAGATTGTGGCTGCCGCGAAACAGCTCGCGAAGTACTGAGGTTTGGATTTAGAAGTTCGAGGTTAGAAGATAAAACAGAAGTCGCCGCTCAAGGTTTTCGGGTTCAGCTTTTTAGGAGACCGCACATGGCCGTTGACATCGTAATGCCGCAGATGGGCGAGAGCATTTTCGAAGGGACGATCACCAAGTGGCTGAAGAAGCCCGGTGACAAAGTGGAGCGGGACGAACCGCTGTTTGAAATTTCCACCGACAAGGTGGACGCCGAGATTCCGTCGCCTTCGGCGGGCGTGCTGAAGGAAATTAAAGTCGGTGAAGGTAAGACCGTGCCGATTCAGACAGTCGTTGGCGTGATTGACGCGGCGGGGGACGGTGCGGGCGCGCCCAAGGCTGCGGCGCCAGCGCCTGCTCCTGCAAAAGCTGCACCGCCTGCAGCGCCAGCCAAACCTGCGGTTGCGGCACCACCGTCGGCGGCTCCGAGACCCGCGGCTCCTGCTCCCAAGCCGGCGGCCGCCGCCGGAACCACATCGGCTCCGGCCAAGGAAGGGCAGCGCATTCACAGCTCGCCGCTGGTACGACGCATGGCGAAGGAACACGGCGTGGACCTTTCCGCCGTGCCAGGTACCGGCGCGGGCGGCCGGGTCAGCAAACAGGATATCGAGGCGTACATCGCTGCCGGCGGCAGCTTGGTCGAAACGGAGAAGGAAATCGAGCCCGCCGAGGCCGATGTGTATACGCAGCCGGTGGCAACCCCCGCTGCGCCGCCGCCCGCCCCGCGTGCCTCTGCGCCCCCTCAGGCGCCTGCACCGAGCTCCGGCGGGCAGGCGCACGTGGCGTTTGAATCCGCTGTGCCGCGCGAAAAAATGTACTTCGGCAACTACGAGCTGCAGCCGATGAGCGTGATGCGCCAGCGCATCGCCGAGCACATGCTCGCCTCGAAACATGTGTCGCCGCACGTGTACTCGGTGGACGAAATCGACATGACGAAAGTAGCCGGACTGCGCGCGAAGGCCAAGGATGAATTCGAGAAGCGGTATGAGACCAAGCTGACGTTCATGCCGTTTTTCGTGAAGGCGGCGGTTGCCGGGCTGCGTGCGTTCCCCACCATGAATGCTTCTCTGGACGGCACAAACGTGATTTTGCACAAGGAAATCAACATCGGCATGGCCGTTGCCCTGGATTGGGGCTTGATCGTTCCGGTCATCAAGAATGCCGACGAGAAAAATATACTTGGCATTCAGCGCAACCTGAACGATCTGGCCGAACGCGCGCGAACCAAGAAACTGAAACCGGAAGAGGTGCAGGAAAGCACGTTCTCGATCACGAATCCGGGTGTCTTCGGCGGCCTGTTTGGGTTGCCGGTCATCAGCCAGCCCAACGTCGGCATTCTGGGATTGGGCATGATCGAAAAGCGGCCCGTGGTGATCAACGATTCGATCGCGATTCGCTCGATGTGCTACGTCTCGCTCAGCTACGACCACCGCGTGGTGGACGGTGCGATCGCGCATAAGTTCATGCACACCGTAAAGGAAGCGCTGGAAAACTGGAACGAGCCGGTTCTCTAGACCCCGCTTCCGCCGCAGGGCGTCGAATATTTTTTCTGGAGGGTGATGGGTGACATCGCACATCTTTGCCGTCGCGTATGATTTAGGCCACCCGCGCGGTTCAACGATATAGGGTCAAATGCCGCCGGAGTCTGGCAAATTGGAAGACACCGTAAAAGAAGCCGGCGTGGCCCTCGAGATGTGCCCGCTCTCGAATGTGCAAACGCGCGCGACGTCTTCGCTGGCGAGTCATCCGATCGCCCGACTGCTGCGGAATGGACTGCGTGTGACGGTGAGCACGGATGCGCGGACGGTGTCCGCTACCACGGTCAGCGCCGAATTTGATCGTCTGGCGAACACCTTCGGCTGGGGCGCGGAGGAGTTTTGGCGCTGCCAACACCACGCCGCCGACGCAGCGTTTGTGTCGCCCCAGGCGCGGATGGCTCTGGCCTCAACATTGAATAAAGCCACGGTCCCTGGCAATCCGCAGGCTCGATCGCTCTAGAGCATTCCGTCAATCGGTTTGACCAGCACCAGGACTGCCGTCTCAGCGATTTTACGCGGATGTTGTGGTTCCGGCCTGAACGCGCGTCAAGCGCGCGGTATGGCCGGGAAATAGCGCTCTTTCAGGAGTTCGCGATGGTGCAGTTCGTGGCCGGCAATGATGAAGGCCAAAGCGCGCACCGTGACTTCATTCTCGTTGGCGATTCCCCGGCGCAGCCAAGCCTCTTCGCCCAGCGAGTGGAACAGCGCCGAGGTGGCGCTGCGAACCAGCGCGAATTCCTCGACCAGATCGGCCAGGGTTCGGTCGCCGAACGCGCCGGCACGCACGTAATCGCCTTGCTCGAAACCGCTCAGGGCCGTCTGATCCGCGCGCGCGAAGCGTAGCGCGCGATAGGCGAAAATGCGCTCCGTATCGGTGATGTGGCCCACCACCTCCTTCACCGTCCATTTGTCGGCCGCGTAGCGGAAGTTGCCGTCTCGTTCGCTGCGTGCCGCGAATAACTGGGTCATTTGCAGCCGCTGTGCGTCCAGGATGGACACGATGTCATTTCCGGGGACCAGCGCGACATACTTCTCGTAGAAGGACGCGTACTCGGTTGGTGCGGGGCGGGGCGAAGCGGATTTGGGTGCGCTCATGCGCGACATTATAACCCTGCTTGGCACGGAGTCCTATGCGCGGCGCTTCCGCGGCTTCCGCGTCGAAGTCACCCACCCTGGCGGCCGTTCGGCCCAGGCTCGACCGGGACCAAGTCATGCGCTAGCGGACAAGTTCAGCCACCGCTGTCGGGGCCGTGGATGGCTCGAGCTCGGCCGGCGCGGTGATCTCGACGGCTGCATCTTTCAGGCCTTTTCTCGCCCATTCCGTAACCGCGATGGTAGCCACGCAACACGTCCAAGGAACCAGCGGAGAATACCAGAACACTCGCGGCTCAAAACGCAGCGCCCACAGCCAAACCAGAGGGGCCACCAGGCCAAGGGCGAACGGCACCAGGCGCCGCGAATCATCCCAATGCAAAGAAACGGTACACAGAGCCTGAAGGAAAAGGACGAAGGGGAAAGCGACAACCAGATCGATGAAGTAATGTTCCCCGGTGCCCATCGTCGAAACAACCGTTAACGCCACGAAAGCAAAGGCGAGACCGCGTTCCCAGACCGACAGGCCGCGCGAATACCACCAGGCCATGAGCGTCCATCCCATGTGCAGTGACGGGATAGCGTTGCGCAGGCCGCTCAGTGGAACTGGTTCGAGAAGCAAGCGCCGGGCCTGGTCGGTGGTGAGCGGCTGCCACGGAAATCGCTCTCCAAACAGGTGGACTGGACCAAGCGCGGGAAACAGATTGTAGAAAATTCCGCCAATCGGTCCGGCAATCAAAAAGGCAACGAAAATCGGGATGGCTCGACCGCGCAAGCGCACCGCCTGCCCCGCGTAAACAACCGCCAGCGTGAACGGCAGCCCGACATAAAAAACAAAACTCACATCACCGAAGATTTTCCATTTCTCGAACGCCTGGCCGGCAAGAAACGCGATCGGCACATGCATGCTCGCGTCAAAGGAGTAGAGATAAAGATCCAGAGTGTTCGGGTGCGCGCTTTCGGTCCACTTATGCAGATATCCTGCGAAGTGATTCGACGCAAGGATCAGAATGCCAGGAATCAGCGCCAGCAGGATCAGCCGGCGATCCTGGCCTTCCAGCCAAACGGCGCGCAAGCCCATGACCGCCAGGCTGCCCATACCCAGGAAAGAGACCCAGGTAACGATGTATACAGGTCCCGGGTGAAGAACCAAAGCATCGAAAAGGGCGAACAGCACGCCCAGCAGCACAATTCCGCCGACGTCGATCCAGCGAAACCTCAAGCGCAGGTGGATGAAAATCACGCTGGCAAAAACGTAGGGGTAAAACGTGCTCGCGATCGCGGAAACGTAAAAGATGTGGCTCGCCGCCAGCGCTGGAACAGCCGCCAGAATCACGCTTGAAAGCAGCACCCGCCGGATGCGATCCAGGGACATGGTTAGATCTCGCTCTTAATTTCAACACGGAGACCTCCATCGAGGATGCGCGCTTTTCTGAATTGTGTTCAGTTTATGACTTGACGGTGACGCCGCTATGCGGATGGATGGGCTCCGATCTGCTCTTGGACGTAGCGGCGAAACTCCTGGGGGCGCGAAATCATGACGAAAGATTCTGGCGTGCCGCCGGTACCGTGAAGGATCACCGAGCCGAACCCCAACATGCGGCCCCAGAAGGTCTCCTCGACGGCGATGCTCTCGACGCGGGACAGCATCAAATCCAACGTGCGCCGGTTCCCCAGGCCCGTCTTGATCAACACTCTCCTGTTCGTGACGGCCATTTCAGTGGCATTCCGTTTCGCCAGCCCGAAGGCGAACACCGCGATCGCGGCCACGATCAGCAACACACCCCCGAACTCCGTCGCGTGCACTTCCATTTCGGAAGCGCCGGCCAGCATCCCCTGGCCATCATTGCCGGCAACCAACTCCGCCAGACAACCCGCGCCCAGTGCCGCAAACACCACGCTCACAAGCGCGGGTCCCAGCAGCACCAACCAGTGATGCCGCGTCTCGTACAGCAGAGTCTCTCCCGGAACCAGGCTTTTCTCTGCGTAACTCATCTTCGATCCTTCTCTGCCGGATAGCGTCGAATTCCCATTTGTTTCATGACCCTGCGCGAATCATACTTGATACACGAGAACCGTCAATACACAGCATGCTGGATAGGCAGCGCAGCGGCAGGCTTGCAGCAAGCGATGGACACGCAAGTACCGGGAGGCGTGTGTGGAACTAGACCCGAAGACGATGCGAGTTGCGTTTCAGGGAGAACCGGGCGCCTTTAGCGAAGCGGCCGCCGTGCAGCTTCTCGGCAACGAGATCACCACGGTGCCGCGGCCGACATTCGACGCGGCGTTCCGCGCCATTGCAGACGGTGCGGCGGATGCTCTACTGGTTCCCGTTGAGAATTCCCTCGCGGGCTCGGTCGTGCGCGTCTACGACCTGCTGCTGGAAAATGCGCTGACGATCACGGCAGAGACGATCCTGCCGATCGAACTGCACCTGATCGCCAAGCCCGGGGCTACTCTCGCGGATATTCGCACGGTCTGCTCGCATCCCATGGCTCTGGCGCAGTGCGAGCGCTTTTTTGGATCGCATCCGCAGTACAAGCGCGTTCCTGCCGAGGATACCGCGGGCAGCGTGCGAGAAGTTCTCGCTCGCGGCGACGCGACGTCCGCCGCCATCGCGGGACGCCGCGCTGCAGATCACTATCGAGGCGTCATCCTGGCGGAGCACATTCAAGACAACACCGAAAACTTCACGCGATTTGTGCTGCTGAAGCGCGCTGCCGATGCCGCACGCGCGACCCTTCCCACCGATGCCCGCAAAATGTCGCTGGCCATGCGCATCGCCCACCGGCCGGGAGCGCTGCTGGCTTCGCTCGAGCCCTTTGCACGCCACAACATCAACCTTCGCAAGATCGAAAGCCGGCCCATCCACGGCCAGCCCTGGGCCTATCAATTTGTACTGGAAATCGAAGCGGACCAGCCGGAACGCCTCGACCAGGCGCTGGCGGAAGTTCGAACCGTAACCCGGGACTTGCGCGTGATGGGCCTGTACGCGGCCGCGGCCATAGCAGCTCCCGGCCCGGCTGCAAAAAAATAATTCTCTCTCGCTCCGGCCGAACCCGCAGAAAGGAAAAAAGGCCGGCTCGCATCCCGGCCCTTCTGCTCATCGCAAACTTCTTAGTTAGGCGCTGTTCACTCAGCAATAGCTGCAGGCCCCTTCGCCCATCATTCCTGCACTGTCGCCGTTCCCGGTCACGTCGTCGCTGAATCGGCGCAGCCTGCGTCCCAATCGCTCCGCAAGCTGGTGCCGTGCGCGCCACAGACGCGCCTTGAGAGTATTTTCCGTCACGCCGAGCTTTTTGGCCGCTTCTCCGGTGGAGTAGCCTTCCACTTCGCGCAACACAAACGCGGTGCGCAGCAGCGGAGAAAGCTCGTCCAGATTGGCGCTGATCATCTCGCGCAACTCGGTGCCCGCGAAAACCTGCTCGGGGTTCGGGCCTTTCGCCGCGAACCGCTCCACCACCGGCAACTCGTCCTCGCGCGGCGGCTCATCGAGCGAAACCGCAGGCCGCGCCTTGGCGCTTCGCCGGCGCATCAACGCCGCGTTGATGACGATGCGCGTGAGCCAGGTCGAAAACTGCGAGCGCCCCTCGAAACGCTTCAGGTTCCGGTACGCGGAAAGCAATCCATCCTGCAGGGCATCTTCCGCGTCTTCAGCGTTGCCAAGGACACGCAGGGCTGTTTGAAACAGCGGACGGTGATAGCGCTGGAACAGGGTTTCCACCGCCTGCGCATCGCCCTTCTGCCCCGCGCGAATCAATTTTTCTTCATTGAATTGCGTTCCAACCGCCACTGCCACTTGCGTTGCCATTGTCGCCCCCCATTTTCCACTTAAAACCTATACGTATTCCGGCGCGCAAAGATTTCCGGCGCGCTAGTGCACCGGCACGTTGCCGGCCGGTGCTTTTGGCTTTTTCAGCAGCAACAGCACCGGGATCACCGCAAGAAAAACGACGCCCAGCATCTTGAAATTGTCGACAAACGCGAGCATCACTGCCTGGCGCTGCACCAGGTTGTAGACCATGCCGTGCGCTTGCGCACTGGCTTGCGCCAGCCCGGAACCCGCGGAAACCAGGCGTGTCTGCGTCCCGTTGAGCATGTTGTGGTACGCGGCGCTGAACCCGTTCACGTGCTCCATCAGCTGCGCCTGGTGCACTTGCGTGCGGCGTTGCAGCATGGTCGTCACCGTAGCAATGCCCACGCTCGCGCCGATATTTCGCGCCAGGTTGATGATTCCCGTGCCCATGTTCATTTTTTCTCTGGGCACATAAGCGAACGCCGCCACGTTGATCGGAATAAACAAAAACGCCAAGCCAAAGCTTTGCAGCATGCGCGCGGTCACCGCGTGCCGGTAATCCAGTTGCAGATCCCACCCGGCCATCACAAAAAGCGCCGTCGAAGAAACCAGGCAGCCGAAGGTGACCAGAATCCGCGTATCCACCCGCGACACCAGTAAGCCCACTACCGGCATCATGCACATGATTACCGCGCCGCCGGGCGACAACGCCATGCCGGAAAGTTGCGCGGTGTAGCCCAGCAGTTCCTGCAGCATCTGCGGGATCAGTACGGTGCTGGCATAGAGCACAAATCCCAGAAAGAACATCGCCACCGTCGCCAGCGCAAAATTTCGGTTCCTCATCATGCGCAGGTCGACCACCGGATTCTTTTCGCGCAGTTCCCAGATAATTCCAGCGATCAGGCCGACAAGCATCAGCACGAAGAAGCAGACAATGAAATTCGACGACAGCCAGTCCTCGCGTTCGCCCTTGTCCAGAATGATCTGCATGCTGCCCAGCCCGAGGCTGATCAAACCGATGCCGATGTAGTCGATGCGGAAGCCGCTTTTGAGGCTCGCCTTCTTCATATACGGTGGATCGCTGACCAACACGGAGGTGAGCAACAGCGAAATGATGCCGACCGGCACGTTGATATAAAAGATCCAGCGCCAAGAAAAATTGTCGGTGATCCAGCCACCGAGCCATGGTCCGATCGTGGGAGCCACGACGACCGCTAATCCATAGACGGCGAAAGCCATGCCGCGTTTCTCGAGCGGAAACGTGTCGTTGAGGATGGCCTGCTCGCTGGGTTGCAACCCTCCGCCGCCAATGCCCTGCAAAATGCGGAAGAAAACCAGCATGCCAAGGCTGGGCGCCAGTCCGCACAGAAAGGAACTGAGCGTAAAGATCGCCACGCACGACATGTAGAAACGCTTGCGCCCGATCAGCGACGACATCCAGCCGGACAACGGCAGGACGATGGCGTTCGATACCAAGTACGACGTCAGTACCCAGGTGGATTCGTCCGCGCCGGCCGACAAGTTACCGGAAATGTGCGGCAGCGCGACGTTGGCGATCGACGTGTCCAGCACTTCCATGAATGTCGCCAATGTGACGGTAATGGCGATCACCCAGGGATTGATGTTCCCGTCCGGAGTCCTCAGCTTGGCTAGAATTCTGTTGCGCATGTATTTGGACGTTCCGCTTGCGATCCGGTTTACGGTTTCGGTCTTTACGTACTTGGCCTTCCTTGGCTTTATTCGGTGACCACCGTGGCATCCACATTCATGCCTGGCCGCAAAATCGCCTTCTCCGGCGGAATGGGATCGAGTCTGATCTTCACCGGGATGCGTTGCACCACCTTTACGTAGTTACCGGTGGCGTTTTCCGGCGGTAGAAGGCTCAACACCGCGCCGGTTGCCCCCGCGATCGAATCCAAGTGACCTGTAAATGTTTTGCCGTAGGTGTCCACGTGGATGTAGGCTTTTTGGCCAGCCTTCATGTTTCGCAGCTGGGTTTCCTTGAAGTTTGCGGTGACCCACACATCTTGCAGCGGCACGATAACCAGCAGCCCCTGGCCCTGCTGAATGATTTGCCCGGGTTCGACCTGCTTGTGGGTAACCACGCCATCGACGGGCGCTACGACGTCGGTGTAGCTCAGGTTTAGTTCCGCGGCCTGCAGCTGCGCTTGCGCCTGTTGCACTTTGGCGATTTTTCCCTCCGCCTCCGAGGCCCGCATGCTGATTTGCTTGATATCAGCGTGAGCGGAAGCCACCCCGGCTTTGGCCTGATCGACGCGCGCGGCGGCGGCGGCCAGCTGAGCCTTTGCGACTTCCACGCTGCGCTGGGCTTGCTCCAATTTTTGCTCGTCGGCTTGCAAGGCGCTGGCGGTCGCGTCCGCGTTTGCTTTTGCCGCGTCGTACTGCTGCTGCGAAATTTCACCCTTGTCCAACAGCGGTTTGTAGCGCGCCAGATCCGCCTGCGCCAGTTGAGCGTTGGCGCGGCTCTTGTCGATATTGGCTTGCGCGTAGGCCAGGTCTGCGGTGCGCGATTGATCGTAGGTAGCCTGCGCGCTGGCGAAATCGGCGATCGCTCCCGCCAGTTGGGCGTCGGCGCTCGAAGTTCCACTGGCTACGTTCTCTTTCGTGCGGGGAACATCCACACCGGCCGACCGTGCGTCGCTCTCCGCGAGCGCCAGTTGGGCTTTGGCCTGGTCGAGGCTGGCTTGATAGTCGCGCGGATCAATCTTGACCAAAACTTGTCCCGCTTTCACGGGCTGATTGTCGTCCACAAGCACGAGCTCGACGCGGCCGTAGATCTTCGAAGCGATTGGCGTAATGTGGCCGTCAACCTGCGCGTCGTCGGTGCTTTCGCGATTGCGATAGTAGAGAAGCAATCCGACCAGAATCGCCACCAGGGCGATCCCGCCGATCATCAGCAAGCGTCGCACTTTCGGATTCGCCAAACCTTTCTTTGGCGGCTCCTCCAGCTGCAGATCTTCCGGCAACCCCACTGCGTTTTCTAATCCCACCTCGATTTCCACACTCATTGCACCCTCACTTGGCGTAAATCCTCTCCATCTGTCCGATGGCCCGAGCCAAATCCGCGCGGGCCTGATTGAAGCGATACAAAGCGGCAATCTGGTTATCGTTGGCGCGAGCCAGCGAGTCCTGCGCCTGAATCACTTCAATGTTGTTGGCGACGCCAGCTTTGAAACGGTCGCGGGCCTGGTCCACTTCTTGCCTCGAGAGCTGCACACCCAAATTCGCCACTTGCACTTCGTTGCGAGCGGAACCCAGATTGATCAGCGCCGTCTTCACATCGAGGGCGATGGAATTCCTCAGATCCTCCTGTTGCTGCTCGATCCGCTGAATTTCCAGGTTCGCGCGTACGATTTCCGCGTGAATGCGTCCGCCCGTGAACAAAGGCATGGTGACCGATCCCGAATAGGTGTAGGTCGGAATCACCGCCGTGGGATCCACACCGAGTTGCGTCCAGTTCCCGCTGTAGTGCGCGGACGGCAATCGTGACTCGCTCGAGGCTTTTTTCTGATACTCGGCGGCCCTGATCTGCTGCTCGAGCGCCTTCCACTCGGGGCGCGTCGAAAGACCTTCCTCGATGCTCTGTTCGAGCTCCGGCTGGGGCGTCTCGAAGAAACTCAGCGAGTCCGCCAGCTCCACTTTCTGCCGGGGGTCGAGATTCAAGATTCGGCTGAGGCCAAAAATGGAAGTTTCCTGTTGCGCTTCGGCTTCGATCAGCCGCTGCTTCTCGTTTTGCAGTTCGACATTCGCGCGCAGGGTGTCGATGCCGGTGCCGACGCCTTCCTTTTGCAGGTCGGCGGCTTGGTCGTAGAGCGCTTGCGCTAGGTCCACCCGCGATCGCGAAGCCTGCACGTCGGCGGTCGCACGCAACGTTCCGATATATTGCGACACGACCAACAAAATCACTTGTTCGCGTGTCGATTGGCTATCCAACCTGCTGGCGTCGGCCGTGCTTCGCGAGGCCTGGTAGCGGCGGAACAACGTCAAATCGAAGATCTGACCGTTGAACGATACGCCGGCAGAAAACAGGGAGAACGGCCCGATGTGTCCCGGAAAGGTTATGCTGGGTGGTAGCCCCGGAAAGCTGTGGCCGCCGAACTCGGCCGCCAGATTCAGTCTTTGCCATTCCTCGCCAATGCTTAGATTCGCCTGCGGAAGCAGATCCGCGCGCGCCGAGTTCTTGTCCTGCACGCTTTCGGCGGCCGCAATCTGAGCGATCTGCGCTGTCGTGTTCTGCTTCAACGCAAGACGCACGGCCTGTTCCAGCGTCAAGCGCAGTGTTTCGGTCGGCGCATTCGGCGGCAGGGCGCTTTGCTGCCTGCTGGTTTGGGCCCGGCCCAACGCGGGAGTGAGCAGCAAACTGAACAGGATCGCGTAGAAGACGATGGGAGAACCCTTGGGACCGCCTTCGTTCTGGTCAGCGTCGCCGCTCTTGCTGCGGCTACCCTGCTTGCTGATCTCGCGAACGATGGCTTGGTTCAGGCAGCCTTCGGCCGAAAGCTGGCCGCCCTGGTGGTGTATTTCCTTCAGCAGCGTCTTGCCGGCCGGATCGATGAAGCTGACGCCGCAGAGGTTCACGCTGACTTTCTCGGTAGGCGAACCAGCGCGCGCGTCGCGCCAGCTTTGTTCGAGGGTGCTGACCCATGGGCCCGCCAGTCGGCCCTCGACGGTCAGTACCAGCTTGCCTCGTTTTCTCTCTGTCGTAATTCTGAGCATGCAGACCTTCGTAGTGGATCTGAGTAGATGCACTTGGGCTACCATCGGATGCAAATTCTAAATCGTCTGGAAACGCATGATTATAGATTACTTAGATGCCTTCTGGAGGCGAAGCCACGGCAAGATATAGACGATATATGGGCACCTGGCCATATATAGACACGCACGGCATGCCCATATATAGTCCGGATGACTTAGCTAAATTCTTCGATGATGGCCGAGCCGAAGAGTTTGCCGTTTGGCACCGGAATCGAAATCAGGCCAAAAACTACCAGCGCCGTCGTCACCTCTTTACTCCGAAACGCTCGAGCGGAGCCGACGGACTGCGGGTGACAATCGTAGCGAAGGTTTGCGCCTTAGTTAGCGCTTCACGGCGATTGCTTGGAGCTCGAAGTGGCCGCCGCGAAGCAGTGTGGCGGCGCCGATGAATTCGCGGGCAGGCAAATCCTTTGTCGTGAAGTAACCGCGGTAGGCGGCGTTGAACTTGTCGTAGAGGGAAAGATCGGTGCACGCGATCTGGACGTAGGTGAGGTCGTCCATGCTCATGCCGGCCAGAACCAGCGTGGCTTTGACGCGGTCGAGCAACAGTTTGATTTCCTGGTCGACATCCGCCGGCGCCTTGCCGGTCGTGGCGTCGAGCCCGATGCGTCCCGACAGGTAAAGCGTGTTGCCGGCGAGGATCGCGCCGCTGAACGGGAGCTGCGGATTGTCGTCGGGCAAATTGATGGCGCGACGCGTGGACGACGGCGGCGCCTGCGACAACGCTCCGTGCGCCGTCAGGATTCCGGCGATGGCGAGACCAATCAATGCGAAAACGATTCGGCGGTTCACGAGGTTCCTCCCGTAATATCCACTGCGGCTGCAACGCCAAAGCACGATTCATGGCGCGCAATTTGCGCCGCGAGTGTACGCCGCGACGGGCCGAAGCCGCAAGCGACTAGAGCGAGACAAGCCCGACGCGAATGAAATACAGCGATGTGAGGGCGACGAGAATCCACAGGGCAATGCCTTGCGCGAGCGGGCGCCAGCCGACTTGTTTCAGCGCGGCGCGAGAAATACTCGTGCCGATCAGAAACAGCGTGGCGGTCAGGCCGTATCTGCCCAAAGTAAAAAGTATTTTCGACAAATGCGACCCCTGCGGCACGTAGGTGTTGACCACCGCCGCGAGGCAGAAAAACAGAATGAACCAGGGAAGTTTGACCTTGGACTTGCTGCGTCTTACGGCAGCGGTAACCAGCGCCAGCGGAACAATCCAGAGAGCGCGTGCCAGCTTCACCGTCGTGCCGACAATGAGCGCCGCGGCACCATATTTCGACGAAGCACCCACGACGGAACTGGTATCGTGAATGGCCAGGGCGGCCCACAGGCCAAATTGCTGCTGCGTAAGGCGCAATGCCGAACCCACCAAGGGAAATACCAACAGCGCGACGGAGTTGAGAATGAATATCGTGCCCAGGGCGACGGCTACTTCCTGTTCGTCCGCCTGGATAATCGGGGCCACGGCAGCGATGGCGCTGCCGCCGCAGATCGCCGTGCCGGTGGTGATCAGGAACGAAGAGTTGCCGCGCACGTGCAGCAATTTGCCGAGTCCAAGACCCACCGCGAGCGCAAAGCAAATACCGAGGGCCGTATAGACAAAGCCGCTGCGTCCGGCCTTGATTACTTCGTGCAGATCCATGCCGAAGCCCAGTGCGACGACCGAAGCCTGCAACAGAAACCGCGAGAGATCTCGGCTGTCGGCTGGCAGCGGATGAGCAACGCTGAGGCCGAAGATTATTCCGGCGGTCAGGGCGAAGGGAGGAGAGATGTAGCCGCTCGCGGAGATGATGAGACCGGCGAAGAAAAGCGTTTTGATGATTAGGGATTTTAGACTTTCGCCGCCGGTGTCCGTCTGCATGAACTTGATCTTCGCCCGCCTGTAACCGCGCAGATTTCTATGCGCTTCCTAGCGTGGAGATGGGTTTGACGAAGCAGAACCCGAAGGCGGTTTCGTACGAGCGCTGTTTTGTGCCGCGGCGCCGGAAACTTCGGCGATGATTTTTTCTGTGCGGGCTTTGCTGACCGCGCAACCACGGTCGTAGATGCGGCATTGCGCCAGCGTAAATTTGCAGCCGCACGTGCAGGTCTCGGCGTTAAACCGATGGAGCGCGGCCTGTTTCTGATCGGGCGTCAACTTCGTGAGATCGACTCCCGGGAGCGCGCTGGCGCGATCGGCGTGTTTCAAGAAGATCTCGCCGGTGTCCTCGAAGGTTTCCACGCGTGCCGGGATGGGCATACCAAGCAGCGCGCGGACTTCCATTTCGTAGAGCAAGGGGTCGCGCAAGCCTTCGTGTTTCTGCACCACGCGACCTTCCGAATCAAGGACAAAGGAGGTGGGCAGCGCGCCGATCCCGCCGTACGCCATGCGGACCTCGGGCGACGACATGGCTACCGGATAGTTGATTCCCGTCTCGACGACGACTTTTTTGACCACGCCCGCATCGTCGTCATCGACCGAGAGGCCAATGATTTGCAGGTTGTCTTTATACTTTGTCTGCAGCTCGATCAGATCGGGAATTTCTTCGCGGCACGGGCCGCACCAAGTGGCCCAGAAATTCAGGAGGACGACTTTGCCGTGAGTGCTGACAAGGGTAAGCGGCTTTCCATCGAGATCGTCGAGCCTGAAATCAGGCGCCGGATCCGGATTGCGCACGAAGTGAATGACGTTGTCCGAGCGCTGTTCCTGCGGGCGCGAGGCGCCCCCAAGGATGGGCCAAAGCAGCGCAGAAACAGCCAGGCAGGCGCGCAGGACGTGGAGGTGACGGTGCTGGCCGCAGCGGATCACAACCAATCCTACCACAGCGTTTTTGCCGCCAACCCTGTAGGACCTTATTGGTTCCCAGCGTGCAATTCGGGTGGACCGGCGTCGCAAAACCAGAGCAGGGAAAAGTGATCCAGCATTCCTACTTCTCTGTGGCGATGAATTACTCCTCGTCTAACGTCACACGCACTTCCTTCATTTCCGTAATTTCCGTGATGACGATCGCTCGCGTCCCGTTGCGCTCAAATACGATCCCGTTCGCCCGCACATATTTGCCCAAGAAGGGCGTCAGCTTCTGCCGCTGGTCGTAATCCGGCATTTTGTCAGAGATAGGCAGATACAGGTCGCCCTCCTTGGTCAGAATGACCAGCGGCGAACCGGCCCTCACGCATCCCAGCACGCACTTCATGCTCAAGTGGGTTGCGTTTCCATCGAGGTTCTGAATGGGACATGCAATATCTCGAACCAGGCCCTCAATCGTGGCTTTCGACTTGTTTGCTCGGGAACCTTCCATCGACGTTTTCTGTGGAGGCTGGAGCGCTGCCACGACCGACGCCACACCGCAGCCGGCCAGCAGGCAAAGGCGCAGAATTCGCTTCATCCGTTCTCCTTGCCGATCACGTCAATCGCGGAGCGCGGCGATCTTAGCTCGGTGCTCTTGTAGCAAAGTTGAATCCACTCCAGGTCCATTTACAAAACGCGACATCCCGAAGACGGATGCTATGCCGCCCGGTCACGAGGAGTCAACAGCCGGTGTACCTGCAATAGCTGGTCTTCTCCCACCCTGTTTTCCGACGTTTTCCGGTGCCGCCCGCGGAATCCTGGGTCCATTCTCGCGCGAAATGGACATCCCAAAATACTCGCTGTGCGATTTTTCCATCGCACCCAACCCCGCAGTTTTCTTGACCGTGCCCGCAATGGTCGACTACACTTACTAATTCGGAAACGGCTGCTGACGCAACTTGTGGACGGCTGTTTGCTTGGGCGGAGAACGCGGTGCGCGCGACGCTTGAAACATGGAAAATGCGCGTAGTAGGAAACAAGGAATCGTCGCCGAAAACAGCAATAGAGCGCGATCGTAGCGAAACGATCGCAGGACATAAAGGGGGGTTGCTTTGCCAAAGCGAACATATCAGCCGCGGAAACGGCGGCGCGCCAAGACACACGGATTTCGCGTGCGCATGAAGACCGTAGGAGGCCGCAAAGTCTTGGCGGCGCGCCGCAAGAAGGGACGCCATCGGCTCACGCCCGAGTAAGCCGGAGGGTCTGGAATTTCCCCGCACGGCGCGGTTGGTGCGGCGGGGAGAATTTGATGCCGTGTACCGCACCGGCAAACGCCGCTCGAATTCCCACTTCACTGTTTTCTTTCGCGCGAACCAGCTGCCGGAAACCCGGTTTGGATTTAGCATCAAGAAGGCGCTGGGCGGCGCGGTAGTGCGCAACCGCATCCGGCGGCGCGTGCGAGAGATCGTGCGCTGTCATCGCCAGGAGATACCTGCAGGATGGGACATCGTCATTCACCCGAAGAAGGTGGTCGAGCGGGCGCCGTTTACGGCTGTGACGGCGGAGCTGCTGCGGCTGGTGGGGAACCCGTAGTACAGAGCGCGCTAACTGGGGCGCACCCTATCGCGACTCTACAAAGTATTCCGCTGCGCTTGGTGTTGTTGGTGCTGCGGTTCTACAAGGCCTACCTCTCCATGCTGTTCGCCGGGAGTTGCCGGTTCGAACCTACGTGTTCGCAATATTCGTATGAAGCGATCGAGCGGTTTGGCGTGGCCCGCGGTTGCTGGCTCACTTTGAAACGGCTGGCGCGATGCCAGCCATTTTCGGGAAAATTTGGAATTGACCCCGTTCCGGAGAACTGGGAAGAGTTGTCATCGGAAGCGCGCGCGCAAGGTGTTTGCCGCTCTGCGGCCGCCCGTCATGAGGTCCATACGTGAGCGACGACAAACCCAAGTTTGGCCACGAGATGCGCCTGCTGGCGGCGTCTCTGCTCTCGATGGGCGTGATTTTGCTGTGGACGCGATTTTTCTCACCGAAGGCTCCGATTCTTCCCCCGCAAGCGAATCGTTCGGCGCAGACAGGTCCGGCAACGGCCGGCGGCCCTCCGACGGCTTCGTCGTCGACGAGCACCACGGCTCCCGCGTCTGCCAAGGCTGCTGCCACGGGGATTTCCGCCGCTGCGCCTGTGAAGGTATCCGCTAAGGCCGATGCCCAAGAACGCACCATCGTCGTCGAGAATGATCTCTATCGCGTGGAATTCTCCAATCGCGGAGCAGTGGTAAAGAGCTGGCAACTGAAGAAATATCTGGACGACTCGAAGCCGCAGCGCGTGCTGGACGTTGTGCATCCCGAGGCCGCGCAGCAAACCGGCGGCTGGCCGTTTGCGCTGGTGCTGGACGACGAGCAGCTGCAAGCCGCGGCAAATGGCGGTTTGTACCAGATTTCTTCGCCCGCGGGCACCCTCGAGGCGCCCGCCGACGCCGAATTTTCCTGGAGCGACGGCCACCTGGAAGTGACCAAGCACTTTCGCTTCGATCACACCTATGTGGTTCGCGTCGAGACGACGGTGAAGCTGGACGGGGCTCCGGTCATCGCAGGCCTGGCATGGCTCGGTGGATTCGGCGACTTGACGGTTTTGAATCCGGCGCCGATCGATACGGTCTCGGTCTTCTACACGGAAAATGGCAAGTTGACCGATATCGCGGCCAAGAAACTCGATGGCCCGGAAAAATGGACGCCCGGCGTGTGGCAGGGCGGCAAGGACTGGGACGGAATCGAGGACCGCTACTTCACGGCGGCATTTCTGCCACCGAACGGCGCGGCGCCCGGCACGCTCGAAACGCGCTATTGGAAAGTTTTCCGTACCGTTCAGGTAGACGGGAAAGATACGCAGGAACCTGTGCCCCAGGTGGCGACGGCCGCAAAGCAGCCCGTGGCGCTGCGCGTCTACGTGGGCCCCAAGGACTACGACGACCTGAAGAAGATGAATCCGCAACTGCACTCGCTGGTGAATTTTGGCTGGCTGGAATTCATCGCTGATCCGCTATTCCACGGGCTGAAGTGGCTGCACGGCTACATTCCCAACTGGGGCTGGGCGATTGTGGTCCTCACGCTTGTCATCAACATCCTGCTTTTCCCGCTGCGCATTTCCAGCTACAAATCGACGCTGAAAATGCAGCGCGTCGCTCCGGAAATCAAGCAGATCCAGGACAAATACAAGAAGTATTCGATGCGCGATCCGCGCAAAGCGGAAATGAACAAGGAAGTAATGGCGGTCTACAGCCGCGAGGGAATCAATCCGGTCGGCGGCTGCTTCCAGATGTTTCTGCAGATGCCCATCTGGATCGGGCTGAACACCACGCTGCGCTATGCCATCGAGATGCGCCACGCGCGGTGGTTCGGGTGGATCACCGATCTGTCAGCCAAAGATCCCTATTACGTCTTGCCGATCGTCATGGGGTTGTCGATGTACCTGGTGTCGAAAATGACGCCGATGACTTCGACTGACCCGCAGCAGCAGATGATGATGAAAATCATGCCCGTGACCATGGCCGGTATTTTTATGATCTCGCCGATTTCGAGCGGCTTGGCGGTGTATATTCTCACCAGTAGCCTGGTGGGGATCCTGCAGCAGTGGTGGCTGAATCGGACGCACCCGGTAACCGCGGTGGCCGTTAAAGCGGTCAAAGGGAAGAAGTCGTAAGGGCCCACGCCGTAGTCAGTTTGCAATCGCAATCAAATGGCAAGGAACGCATGCCTCAAGAACTGATCAAGGACGGCCATCTCGATCGCGAGGCTGCGGCCGAGGCGCTGCGGACGTTCCTCGACACGACCGTGCGCCATGCCGGATTTCAACTGAAAGTGACGGTGCGCGCGATCGCGCCGGCTGGCGAACCCGGAGGCGATGCAGAAGTCATCGCCGACCTCGACGGCCGGGACAAGGAATTACTCCTCGAACATGGAGCCGAACTTCTGAAAGCGCTGGAGCATCTGGCGTTTCGCGCGTTGCGGCTCGAGCCTGCGTTCCACGAAAAGATTCATCTCGATTGTGGCGGTTACCGCGCTTTGCGGTTTGAGGAGCTGCGCATGACCGCGCGGGTTGCCGCAGAGCGCGTGCAGGCCTCGAAGCAGCCATTTCGCTTGAATCCCATGTCCTCGCGGGAGCGTCGCATCGTGCATCTGACGCTGAAAGAGATACCAGGCATTCGCACCGAAAGTGTCGGAGTGGGTGAGGCGCGCCAAGTGGTGATTCATCCCGCCGAGAGTCAGGTGCATCGCGGCTAGCTAGGGATTTTCCACGCGGCTCGTGGAACGCAGCTACGTCACGCAACTGTTTCCCAGCGCAAGTCCGCGCGAACCAAACCGTGCGCGGTCATTTCTCCCAACCCTGCGACACGATCGTCCCGGTCGGGGCGAAGCGAATCTGATACGTAAATGAGGCTGGGCGGTCGGGCCGCGTGTGCGGGAAGCGTATGTCTGCGATTTCCACGATCCCGTCGCCGCCATCCTTGTGAAAACGGATTACCGGAAAGCGCGCAAACCACAGAACTGTTTGTACCTGGGGCAGGCGCTTGGCCGCCTCAATGTAGGAATTATCGGGAGCGTCGGGGTAGAAGCGATACTCGATGGGAAGAGCTCGCGCGGTAGTTCCCGGAGGCAATCCTGCGTCGACGGGCGCATCGCCAAAATCGATACGCATTTCGTAGACACCGTGCGGAGCGCGAACCAGCCCGTCCCAGTGCCAGATCGACGATGGCAAGGGCAGGGCGCCGAGGGCTTGAGCCTCGAGGTGTTCGAGGGCAACAAACTTTTCCACGCGTGCAAATGCGGCCCGATGCGCATAGAAGGCGGCGGCGACGTAGCAGAGTGCGACCACGAGTCCGGCGAGATTCCACGACGCACGTTTGATCTTCAGGCCGAAACCTCGCACCGAAGGCAGCAGGAACAGCGCGGCGAGGACCACAACCGCGTAAAGAATGGCTTCGACCGATATCGGCGCGCCGACACTTTGCGCGATCCCGGCGACGACGAACGTCGCGAAAACGAAAATCAGCCAGGCCCAAAGCGCGCGCTGCCGCAGGTTTTCAGGCCTCGTGTAGATCCAGGCGAGAATTTGCGGCACCAGAAAAATCGCGCTGAGGGTGAAGTCGATGATGAAAATCAGATCCCACGCCGGGCGCGACCACTCGAGCGGCGACCAGATCATCGTGCCGAACGACGTCACCAGGTCCAGCAGAATGTGACTTGCCACGCCGACCGCGTAAATTCCCGCCAACGCGGCGAACGATGGCGCCTCCCATTTTCGCCATCGCGCAAACCACCGCGTCAGTGCGGCGAGTGCCAGCGCAAAAATCGGCAAGCAAATCAGGGAATGCGTGATGCTGCGATGCCAGGTCACGATCAGCATCGGGTTGTGTGAGAACATTCCGCGAAACACGTCGGAATCCGGAAAGATGGCGCCGAGCATTAGCGACCAGGTGATCACCCGGGCCCGATTCATGGGACGCAACGCGAACATCTCGTCGCCGCGAAACACCGCTTTGCCAATGAGCGCGCCGGCGATTCCGTGAGTGATGGTATCCATGCTGCGAGTGTATAACCAGCGGTCGGCGCGGCGGAAATCTCAGCGCACGAAAACAAGCGGCGAGCGTTTCGCGATCACGCGGCCAACACGACAAGCCGCGACACCGTGGCGCTCGAGCGCAGCCAATGCTGTATCGGCGGCCTCCGGTGCGATCGCCACGAGCAAGCCCCCCGATGTTTGCGGATCGAACAGCAGATCCTGATACTCCTGCGAAACGCCACTGTCGAAACCAGCGCAATCTCCGATGAAGGCACGATTGTTCATTAGGCCTCCTGAGAGATGCCCTTCGCGAGCCGCTTCTACGGCGCCGGGAAAATATTCGAAGGCCGCGTGATCGATTTCGAAAGCAACCGGTTCGATGCCGTGCGCAGAATCGCCGAGCGACATTTCGCGCGCGTGCCCCAGCAAACCAAACCCGGTCACATCGGTCACGGCGTGAACCGGCCGCGATTCCGCAAATCGATCGTCGATTTCTTGCAGCGCTTCGGCGCCATCGCGATTCAACGTTTTCATCGCGGCGATAGCGGCCGCAAGCGATTCGGGAGCAGCACGATCTTTTTTCAGTGCCGTCGTAATCACCCCGGTGCCCAAAGGCTTTGTGAAAATAAGCGCGTCTCCTGGGCGTGCGCCCACATTTCGCCAAATACGACCCGGATTCACGACTCCGGTAACCGCATATCCGAAGAGCATATCTTCGTTGCGAATCGAATGCCCGCCTACCACGCTGCATTTCGCTTCAGCCATTTTCGCCAAACCGCCGCGGATGATTTGTTTCAGAATTTCCGGATCTCCTTTTTCCGGAAATCCGACAATGGACAACGAAGAAACAGGCCGGCCACCCATCGCGTACACGTCGCTCAGCGCGTTCGCCGCTGCGATCTGACCGAACAGGTGCGGCTCATCCACGATGGGCGTGAAGAAATCGACGGTCTGTACCAGCGCCAGCTCATCCGACAATCGGTAAATGCCTGCGTCATCGTTGGTGTCAAATCCCACCAGCACATTTGGATCGGTTTGCCTGGGCAACTTTCGCAGCACGGCGTCCAGCGTCGCCGGATTCAATTTCGCCGCGCAACCCGCCGCCTTTGCCATCGAAGTCAATTTCACGCGTTCCCCCAAAGTGGCCACCTCACACGTCGCATTATAAAGATGCTTATCTCTTTGTGCCCGTGACTTGTCAGGTTTGTCCGGGCGCCCTTCGGTCCGCCGAGTTGCACCTCATGGCGGAACGTGTTCTCTTATCCCCAAGATGCCTTGGGACTTTTGGCTGATTTTCTTCCTGCTCGCTGTTGTCGTTCCGTGGCGCGGTCGCCATCGTTTGCGTGAACTTGTTGCGAAACCCTCAGTCGGACCCGCCGAACGCATTTCGCTATACGTCTCGACCATCGCTTTCCAGTGGCTCGCCGCAGGCGTCGCTGCATGGCGCGCCTGGGCGCACGGGCTGCGTTCCAATCAACTCGGCCTGGTTGTGCGCAGCCCCTGGTCGATCTGTGGCGCTGCGGTGCTGGGCGCCGTCATCCTCGCCGCTTTGCAATGGATGAACCTGCGGAGGATCAGCCGCGCGCCGCATGAGACGCGCGGACCGCTGCAAGTGCTTGCCGAGCGGATCCTTCCTCAGTCCACGAAGGAACGCGTTCCTTTCTTTGCGCTGGCGGGAACGGCCGGCATTTGCGAAGAATTCCTCTATCGCGGCTTCGCCATGGCGGCGTTCACACGCGCCGGAATGCCAGCGTGGAGCGTGGTCGCGTTGTCGTCCATTCTGTTTGGACTCGCGCATCTCTATCAAGGCCGCGGCGGGCTCCTGGGAACGATGTTGCTGGGCTTCCTGTTCGGCACGGCACGAATCACGCTCGGGAGCGTGGTTCCGGTTACGGCCTGGCACGCCGCAGTGGATGTCGTGGCCGGGATTGCGGGGCCTCGCTATCTAATTCATAATAAGGTGGTTGTTGATAATCGAAGCGATTCTAAATTCTAGGTCGAGGTAACATCGCTATGTCCCCAGCGGTACCTGTCCCCTCATCGTCCGATACGATTCACCGCGCCCTGGCGGACTTCCACGTTACCGCAAACGGACAACAAGTCCAACAGATTCAACAATATATGAGCCTTCTCATGAAGTGGAACGAGGCCGTCAACCTGACCGCCATCCGTGATCCGCTGGAGATCCTCTATCGCCACTTTTGCGAGTCGATGTTTGCCGCATCGGTTGTACCGCTCGATAAGGGTCGGCTCGCCGACGTGGGATCGGGAGGCGGTTTTCCTGGGCTACCTCTGAAGATATTGCGACCGGAATTAGAGGTGTTTCTCGTCGAGTCGAACGTCAAAAAGGCCACGTTTTTGGCGGAGGTGATTCGTGATCTTGGGCTTACAGGCGCCCGGGTGCTTGTCAGCCGCTATGAAGAATTGGACGAGGAGCTAACGCCGCTCGACGTCGTATGCTCCCGCGCTCTAGGAGAATTTGCGAGCTTCCTTCATTGGGCGGCATCTCCAAAGATCGACGCAAGACAAGCACTTTTGTGGATCGGGGGGCGCGATCTCGACGAAGTCCGGCACGTGCCGACGTGGAAGTGGCGTGAGCCGACCCAGATTCCACAATCGCTGAGGCGATTTCTTCTGGTTGGCACGCGCGAGGTCGACTCTGCTGCCTAGTTTTCCGGGAAATTGAGATTTGCCCTGTGCCATCGCGATTGCCTCCATTGGACACTTTCTTCGGTGAAACAAGGGTCGGCACCCCGGGGACGTTCCACGTGGAACACCGGAAGAGGATTTTCGACTGATTGGATGGGCCCGGTCGTCCTTGTGCTTCACGGGGAACAAAAGTCGCGTTCTCCACGCTTCGAGTCCTATTGTCTAGTCCGGCGTTGTTCCACGTGGAACAACGGGTTTCCTTTTCTCACCGGCCAGGTGAAGCTGTCGGCCCTCGTTGTGTTTCACGTGGAACAATGAGGCCTCTGCTTGCGCCGGCTGCTGGCTGTCGACTATCCCTGCGTTTCACATTGAAACAAACACACGGTCTTTGCACTTGGGAGATTCCCTGTTCGACTCGAACGTCGTTCCACGTGGAACAACGAGCCTCCGCTTGCGCCGGCTGCTGGCTGTCGACTTTCCTTGTGTTTCACCTTGAAACAAACGCACGGCTTTTGCACTTGGGAAATTCCCTGTTCGACTCGAACGTCGTTGCACGTGGAACAACGAGGCTTCTGTTTCGTCGGTTGCTGGCCGTCGACTTTCCCTGTATTTCACGTGAAACAAAAGCGCGGCTTCTGCACCTGGGAGAATCCTTACTCGACCACGTGGAACCATGGACCCCCTTGACTCAAAAAAAATTGCGACTGGAGGTTAAATCCTACGTCGCGGATCGACTCTTGTTCGACGCCGTAACCTACATTTTCTCAGAATTTGAGGTAAATCCCGTTTCACGTGAAACATCTTGCATAACCTCCGAGCCTTTGCTAAGTTTTCGCCCATCGAGGGATTCTTGGCGAGAATTATCGCGGTCGCAAATCAAAAGGGCGGGGTCGGAAAGACGACCACAGCGGTCAACCTCGCCGCCTGCCTTGCAGCGGTCGAACAGCCGACACTCCTTGTCGATTGCGACTCCCAGGCGAACGCAACCGCTGCCATCGGCTTCGCGAAAGATCCCGCCCGAAGAACTCTCTATCACGCTCTGATTTTGAGCGAACCTTTCGACAAAATCGTACAGAAGTCGCAGGTCGAAGGCCTCGATGTGTTGCCCGCCGACAAAAACCTGGCCGGAGCAGCTGTCGAGCTTGTTACTGCCGACCATCGCGAATATAAGCTTCAAGGTATGCTCGACGGTATTCGCGACCGTTATCGCTTCATTATTCTCGACTGCCCTCCTGCGCTCGACTTACTCACACTCAATGCGCTGGTCTCCGCCAGCTCCGTGCTGGTTCCTATTCAATGTGAATATCTCGCTCTTGAGGGAGTTTCTGAGCTCCTGGACACGTTAATGAGGATTCGGCGCACTCTGAACCCGAAACTTGAGATCGAAGGCATCTTATTGACGATGTATGACGAGCGCACCACGCTTTCGCGACAAGTAGCGACCGACTTGCGCAGCTTCTTCGGGGCCCAGGTTTTTCAAGCCTTAATTCCGCGCAATGTTAGGTTAGCCGAAGCACCAAGCTTTGGTAAGCCTATTATTTTCTATGATATCCACAGTAAGGGCGCTGAAGGCTACACACAACTCGCACAGGAGGTGATTATCAATGACGAGAAACGCATTGGGAAGGGGGCTCGGAGCGCTCATTCGGGAGCCTGAACCACAGGTTTCCATCCCCGCCGAACCCGCGTCTGCTACTTCATCCTACCCCGTTGCACCGGGCGGCGCCGCCGCAGCCCCCGCTCGGGATTCCCTTTCGACCGGAGGTCCGCTCCAAATTGACGCTAACCTCATCGATCCAAGTCCTTTCCAGCCTCGAACACGCTTCCGCGAAGAAGCGCTCGAGGAGCTGGCACGTTCCATCAAGGCCAGTGGCATCATTCAGCCTCTCGTAGTCCGCTCCATCGGAAGCCGTTTTCAGCTCATTGCCGGCGAACGCCGCTGGCGAGCGGCACAGCGCGCCGGGCTGACCAAGGTGTCCGCGATCATTCGCGATGTGCCCGACGAACTCGCCTTGGAAATGACGCTGGTCGAAAACATTCAGCGAGAGGATCTGAACGCAATCGAGGCTGCTCGGGCTTTTGAGCGCCTAATGGACGAATTTCAGCTGACGCAAGAGGCCGTCGCCGAACGCACCGGGAAAGATCGCGCCACGGTTGCAAATGCGATTCGCCTGCTGAAGCTGGAGCCCACCATTCAGGATTGGATCGAGGAAGGAAAGCTGACGGCCGGGCACGGCCGCGGCCTTCTCGCCGTGCAAGACTCCAAGCTCCGCATGCGCTACGCCCAGCGCGCCGCTCGCGGAGGTTTGACCGTAAGGCAGATCGAGCGCTTGGCGTCGCGACGCTCGCGCGACGTCGGCGCGCCAGCAGAAATCCATGTGGACGCAAACATCCGTGCAGCTCTCGAAGAGCTGCAGCGGCATCTCGGGACCAAAGCGCTGCTTCGGCAGAAAACCAGGATGCGTCCTGGCCAACTCATTCTGGAGTATTACGATGATGCCCAGCTGATGGGCCTTTACGATCGCCTCATGAAATGAGTTGGAGGTGTGTGCCGTGTAAATCCTTTTCTACTCACGGTGTCCGTTGGTTCAGTGACCTTATTCGACAACTGAGAGTTCACCGTGCTTTGACTTGTCCTTGAACCCGGCTACAGTAGAAAGGTCGGATGGGGGTTGTCATGGCGTGGAAGTGGCCCGGAACTTCAAAAAATGGCAGTGGCGAAGAATGGACTGGTTTCATTGACCGGGGCGTAACGCTAGAGGGCACGCTTCAACTCAAGGGCACCTTCCGCATCGATGGGAATGTCAAAGGCAACATCATCTCCGAGCAAACCGTCGTTCTCGGCGAAGGCGCGAAAGTCGAAGGACAAATCGAAGGAAATCGCGTCGTAATCGCCGGCCGATTCGACGGCGTGATTTTTGCGAAGGGCCGCGTAGAGATTCAAGCCAAGGGTGTAGTCACCGGGGAAGTGCATTCACCCTGTATGGTTGTCGATCCAGGTGGAATCTTTGACGGCCGCTGCCACATGCTTGCGTCCTCCGACGCGTCGACCGGTGTGACGATCCCGATTCGCGCGATGAGCGCCTAGAAATCCCAAAACCAGCAAGTCCCCGCAATCGCAACCCGGAATTCCGCCCGCAGCAAACGCCTGAGTTGACACGTTTCGCGCACCCGACTATCGTTCGTGAAGAAGCATCGCTGAGGGCTCGCGTCTCATGAAGATTCTGGTTGTAGGCGGTGGTGGCCGCGAACATGCGCTCGTGTGGAAACTCAGACAGAGCGCGCGCGCGGAAAAAATTTGGTGTGCCCCCGGCAATGGAGGCATCGCCGAGGACGCCGAATGTGTCGCCGTCGATCCCGGCGACGTTGCTCAACTCCTTGCTTTGGCCCAAGAGATCCATCCAGACCTGACTATCGTCGGCCCCGAGCTGCCTCTGGTGAACGGAATCGGCGATGCTTTCGCGCGACGAGACTGGCCGATTATTGCTCCTTCACAGCAGGCCGCGCGGCTCGAAGGCAGTAAGATTTTCGCGAAACGATTCCTCGAGCGCCACAACATTCCCACGGCAAAGATGTATGGCGCTTTTGACTCGCGCGAGGACGCGCTCGCGGCTTTGGAAGATCGAGCAGGGATGCAACAGCTCGCGCCACGGCCCGGAGAAATCGATCCGCCTGCAGGCTATCCATTGGTCATCAAAGCCGACGGTCTGTGCGCCGGCAAAGGAGTGTTTCTCGCGCCGGATCGCGACTCCGCGCGCGATTTCATCGAACGGGCGATGGTGCGGAACGAGTTTGGCCCGGGCGGTCGACGCATTCTTCTGGAAGAGGTTCTGCAAGGCGAGGAGCTTTCTTTTATTATACTTACTGACGGTGAGCGCTACGCGCCACTGGTCCCAACCCGAGATCACAAACGCGCCTTCGATAGAAATGAAGGCCCAAACACGGGCGGCATGGGGGCCTACTCGAGTGACGAACTGCTGTCCCTGGACATGCGCGAATCGATCGTCAGCCGTGTCGTCGAGCCGACAATACGGGGTTTGGCGACCGACGGCATTCCCTACCGAGGATTCCTCTACTTTGGCCTGATGCTTACTGCGTGCGGCCCCCAGGTGCTCGAATTCAATTGCCGGCTGGGAGATCCGGAAGCCCAAGCGATCATCGCGCGTATGGATTTCGATCTCGCCGAGATACTTGCTGACGCTGCGGCACGCCAACTCGATCCGTCGAAACTGCGTTGGAAGCCAGGTGCGAGCGTCTGTGTTGTGTTGGCGTCTGGCGGGTATCCAGGCAAATTCGCCATCAACAAGCCAATTTCGGGACTAACCGATATAAGCGCCAACACCGGTGTTGAAGTTCTGCACGCAGGGACGCGGCGTGTCGACGGCTCGCTGGTCACGAGCGGCGGCCGGGTGTTAGGAGTCACTGCGGCCGCCCCGTCCATCGACGGGGCGCTCGGGAAAGTATACGACGCCATCCGCAAAATTCATTTCGATGGCATGCACTATCGCAAGGATATCGCCGCCCAGCCGAACCGGGTGAGCGCAGCTGGAGATTGACGGGCGTGGCAAAAGTGCTGCATTTGTTTCGGGCTCCGCGCAAACACCTTCCGATGGAAGAACTTTCGGAGACCTTTGCGGTTACCAACTCAGGTTTCCAGGGATGCGCACACGCGAGGCCCGGAGGCAAGCGCCAGATATTGCTGATCGATCGCGAAACTCTCGAGGCCATGAATCTGCAGCCTGGCATGATCCGCGAAAACATCACGACAGACGGCCTGAACGTGAATGGCCTGAAAGCCGGTGAACAGCTCCGCATCGGCGAAGTGCGCCTGGAAGTGAGTGCGATATGCACCCCGTGCGATCAGCTCGAAAAAGTTCGCGCCGGACTTCGCAAGGAAATGTGGGGTCGCCGCGGGATGCTCTGTCGCGTTATCGAAGGCGGAACCATTCGCCGCGGGGATTCCATCGAACGCGTCTTGTCCGCATCGGCTACGCAGCAAGCAGCGGCTTACGGGGAGCTTTAGCGGTCAGGCCGTTTCCGCAACGTCGGCGCATCGGGCGGGCGATCCTTGTCCTCCTTGTTCGTCTTCTCCACCGGCTGTTCCGGTGGGACAATCCAATCCAGTCCGTGCTCGTCATCCATCTTCCCGAGGACAAAACTCGCCTTACCCGCAATGAGCGGCAACAAAGCCCGCAGGAAATCGGCGGCATCCATCGAGGCCGCCTTCTGAGCCTGGCCTCGATCGACTGTTTCGACCACTTTGCCAAATCGCTGGTCCCCGTTCCGAAGTTGCGCGACGCGTGGATCATTTCCTTGAATCATCTCCATCACCGTCGGCCCTTTACCATCGAGCGGGTAGCGCGCTTCGACGATTGTTCGCGGCGCATGTTTCTCCGGAGGGTAAATCTGCTCAAAACGTGGACGAAGAATCCGCGTCTGCCAATATTCCGCTCGCGCGCCCACCTGCTCTTGCTGCACTCGATACTCGACGGTCCAAACCTCCGGCCCGTAGTGATTTGGCGCGAACCCAATGATCACGATTTCAAACAGCGGCTCATCACCCCCGATTTCGATCTTGTGATGAAGCTGGCTGGTCAGCGGCCGCAACGTTTCCAGAAAACTCACGCCTATGGTTTCCAGATCGGGCTCAGCCTCGGTCGGATCTCCACGGTATCGCGGATCTCGCGGACCGATTCTCTGGTAGTCCCGATCCAGGCGAATGGGTTTAGGATCGGCGGGCAATCGCCATTCGGAAGCGCCGAGCAGCACTCCGATGTGCGTGCTATCCAGTTGCATCACGCGCGGCGGCGCGGAGCCCGCCTCGATGGGCTGATCGATCGCACCGAAAATGATCACGTCGTCCTTGGTAACGTGAACGATTACTCGGCCGCCAGACAGATTGGCGACGATCTCGCCTTCGGTCTCTTGGCTCTGCGCCGAAGCTAAGGAGCCCCATCCAAACGCAACCGCGAAAACTGACAGTCCGGTAAGCAAACGGAAACGCGAATTGACTTTCCTGTTCATCCAGCCTCTATCGTACGACTACCGAAGGCCTGCCGGCGTAACGAATTATTTTGCCGGGGACGCGGAAGCCGCTGCCGTTTTCGCTTGTGCGAGCATATTACCGAGCGTCGTTCGATCCAGATAGTTCCCATCGCGAACCACGGCTGCAATGCGTTGCGTGTTGGCGATATTTTCCAGCGGGCTGCCATCCAGCAGAAGCAAATCAGCGCGCTTGCCGGTCTCGACGGTGCCAAGATCGTTTCCGCGACCCAGGAACTTCGCCGCCCCGCTGGTCGCCGATGCTAGCGCCTCCGCCGGAGTCAGCCCCGCGCGCACCAACTCACCGAGCTCCCGGTGGACACTTTCTCCTGGAAAAACAAAGGGAGCGAGCGTATCCGAGCCTGCCAACAAAGGTATGCCGGCTTTCTGCAATTCACCGGTGAGTCGCCAATCGTTGGCCGCTTGTCTTGCCAGCCACGCCGCGCGCTCCCTCATTTCCGCGTCGTGCAGCGAATCGCGCCATTGTTGCGCCAGTGAAGCCGGCATGAATGCGAGTTGCGGGTCGTCTGCGCTCCAATCCTCCGGATGCGCAGTGATATCGAGAGAAGCCAGAGCCGGTGTCACCCAGGTTCCATTCCGCTTCAAGGTCCGAAACAGGGTTGCCGCTTTCGCATGGTCATAGGTCGCGTCGGATTCATGCGCGATCTGCTCCCACGCTACCGAATCGCCTTGCTCCTCGGCCGCCGCCAGCCGGGCCCGCAGATCGTCTTCCTTCGAAGAAAACGACAGCGAGAACGCGCTGTAAAGAAGATGCTCGATGCTGCGAATGCCCGCGGCGGACGCCTCCATCACGCTCACCTGAAATGGCAGATGCCCGGCAAAGGGAATGCCTTGTTTCTTGGCCTCGTCGGCCACCGCAAAGAAGACATCCTTTGAAGGAAGCGAAATGATGTTGATGAAGTCGGCGCCGTGACGTTTCAGCTCGCGCACCGCAATGCGAGCTTGGTCAACATTGGTAACCGGGTATTGTTCCGCCGTCTTGTCTCCGCTGCTCACAAGAAAGGGGCCAGAGGCAACAATGTGCGGCCCCACCAACGTGCCGCTCTCAATTTCGTGTTTCCAGCCGGCTAGCGCATCCAGATCGCCACCCATATCCCGAACGCCGGTCACACCATTGGCCACCAATAGAGGAAGAAGCACCTGCTTGTTCCAGGCCAGGTCCGCGTCCGCCGCAGCTACAAAAACCTGCATGTCCCACAACCCGGGAATAAGAAATTTTCCCTGTGCGTCGATGACCCGTGCGCCCTTAGGCGGCTGGATGCGCGCCGATGGACCGACCGCCGTGATCCGCCCGTTTACGATCACGACGGTCTGATCAAGCCGCGGCGTACTCGCCGTCGAGTCGATGACCGCGACGTGCGTCAACGCGAGACCCGGACCAGCGGGGACCGCATGCGCCTGCGTCGGCTCCGACAGCGCAACAAGCACCACCAATCCAAACCACGACAGTAGTTTCACGCTAGACTCCGATGCCCAACGATTTCTCCTCGCAATTGGCTGACGGTATCACAAGCTCCGGTGCGCCCAACTGCCCCCCACGACTTCCAGGCTTGGCGGGCATCCAGTAGAATAGATGCAGGATACGAGGGCACACAACGCATGGGCTTGCGCAAACCGAAGAGCATCAGGCACAACGGAAAGCAGCTGACCGACATTCTCGAAGCGCATGAGCGTTTCTTCCGCGGACGTGACGGCGGCATACGCGCGGATTTGACCGGCGCCGATTTATCCCGCGCCGATCTGAGCGGCGCGAACTTCAGTGGCGCGATCTTGCGCAACGCGAATCTCTCCGGCAGTGACCTTCGTAAAGCGAAAATGCCCGGCGCCGACCTTTCCGCCGCCACCCTGCACAAAGCCGATCTTCGCGGCGCCGACTTCACCGAAGCGATTCTTCCTGGTGCGGACTTAAGCGAAGCCCAGGCCAGCGGAATCGAATTCTTCCGCTGCGACCTCTCCAACGTTAATTTCCAGCGCGCGCAGCTCCGCAACGTCAATCTGCGTCTTGCCAATGTAAACGGCGCGAAATTCAGCGGCGCGGACATGGGCGTCGCCATCCTGCGCGAGACCGACTTGCAGGGCGCCGATCTTTCCGGCGTGGACCTGTCCACCACACTGCTCCCGAAAGGATATGCCCCGCCGCATTCGAAACAGAAATCGGCCTGAACGTTCACGCGGGATTCACAAACGTTGATTTCTGCGCACATTCTGGCGATGTGATCTAGGAATTGTATACGGTGCGTGATAGCCTCTCGCCGAAGAGCTAGCGGTCCCCTCCTGAAAATCCAGTGGCAACGACCACCACCCAACTCGACAGTTCCGGCACACGCGAACGTGTACTCGAGGTTGTTCGTCGCTTGCTTACCGAACTGGGCAGCCAGGGCGCCTTGCCGATGCTCAACCCCGGATCGCTTCTGGACCGCGATCTAGGACTAGGTAGCCTCGAACGCGTGGAATTGCTAGCACGTCTCGAGTCCGAATTTGGTGTTCGGCTGCCGGACAGCGTCGCGGCAGAAGCCAACACGCCCGACGATTTGGCGCGCGCGATCGCTGGTGCGCCGGGTGCAGACACCCCAACCGCAGACGCGCCATCCGCTTTGCGCGCTTCCGTCACGGCCCAAAAGCTGCGCAACGAAGGCACAAACGCCGATGCTTTTTCGGCGGAAACTCTTCTTGACCTGTTGCGCTTCCGAGCCAAGCACGATGCCGAACGCGCGCATCTGCTGATCACCGAAGAAGACACGACTGGCGAAGAACGCAGCATCGCGCTCACCTTCGGCGAGCTGTACGCCGCCGCGGAACGTTTTGCCGCGGAACTGGCGCGCCGCGGCGTCCCCGCGGGCGGCCGCGTTTCCTTAATGCTTCCTACATCTCGCGCGTTCTTTGTCTCGTACGCGGGAATTCTTCTCGCAGGAGCAATCCCCGTGCCGATCTATCCGCCCTTCCGCGCGGATCGTATCGAAGAATACGCCGCGCGCCAGGCGGCCATTCTCAACAACGCGGAAGTCTGTCTGCTCCTGACTTTCCGCCGCGCCGAAGCCGTCGCGCATCTGTTGCAGCCGCGCGTGCGTTCTCTGACCGCCGTCGTCGATGCCGAGAAACTTCTCGACGCCGCCGACAAAGCGCCTCCACCCGCCCCCGGGGCCCTCCCCGCGCATCTTACCGGCAGCCGCGTGCGCCGCTCGGGCGACATCGCTCTGCTGCAATACACCTCGGGCTCGACCGGCGATCCCAAGGGTGTGGTCCTCACCCATGCAAATTTATTGGCGAACATGCGCGCCATCGGCACCGCAGTCGGAATGGGTCCCGGCGACGTGGGCGTAAGTTGGCTGCCTCTCTACCACGACATGGGCCTCATCGGCGCGTGGCTCACCTTGCTGCACTTCGGTATCCCCCTCGCGGTAATGTCTCCCCTCGCGTTCCTCACTCGGCCAGAGCGCTGGCTCTGGGCTTTTCACAAGCACCGCGGCACCATCGCCGCCGCGCCCAACTTCGCCTACGAGCTGTGCGTGCGAAAAATTGCCGACAAGGACATCGAAGGCCTCGACTTGAGTTCCTGGCGCGTAGCCATGAACGGTGCGGAACCGGTCAATCCGGAAACCATGGAGCGATTCACCGCGCGCTTCGCGCGCTACGGCTTTCGCAACGAGTCCCATCTTCCGGTTTACGGGCTCGCCGAATCGTCCCTCGCCGTCACCGTTCCGCCTCTGAATCGCGGCCCGCTGATCGATCGCATCGAGCGTGAAACATTCACCACCCAAGGCCGCGCCGTGCCTTGTGCATCGCTCGACACGCCTTCTATCTCCTTCGTTTCCTCAGGCGCTGCGTTGCCGGAACACGAAGTGCGCATCATGGACGCCGCTGGAAACGATGTCGCCGATCGCTCCGAAGGCTTTCTCTGGTTTCGCGGCCCTTCGGCAACCAGCGGCTACTACCACAATCCTGCTGCCACCCGGAAATTACTTCCCCTCGGGCCGCCCGCGGATGCGGAGGAATTTGCCTGGATTGATTCCGGCGATCGCGCTTACCGCGCCGGCGGCGAAATCTTCGTCACCGGCCGCGTCAAAGACATCATCATCAAGGGCGGCCGCAATCTCTATCCGCACGAAATCGAAGAGTTGACCGCCCGCGTCGAAGGCATTCGCAAAGGCTGCATCGTGGCCTTCGGACTAAGGGATGAAGGTTCCGGAACGGAAAAACTCATCGTTGTAGCGGAAGTCCGCGAACGCGACACGCGCAAGCGCGCCGCCATTTCCGCCGCGGTTACCGAAGAAATCTCGCGCGGCCTCGGCCTTCCACCAGATCGTGTCGAATTGCTTGCGCCCGGATGCATTCCGAAAACGTCGAGTGGCAAACTCCGGCGCGAGGAAACCCGGCAACTCTTCCTGAAAGGCTCGTTGTCTGCCGGCAGAGCTCCGGCATGGCTGCAGATCGTCCGCTTGGGCGCCGCCGGCGCGATGCGCAGCTCCGGCCGCACCATTGGATCGGCGGTACGCCGCGGGCTTGAAATGCTCTACGGCCTCTACTTCGGCGTAATCTTTTTTCTGTGGATCGTCCCCACCTGCGCCATCGTGAGCTTTATTTCCGATCATCGCGCCGCAGGACGCTTCACTTCCTCCGCGCTGAAAGTGTTGTTTCCGCTGGCCGGCTTGAGCGTTCGGGTCGTCGGCAAGGAGTACATGGATACTCCCGGGGCGAAAATTTACGCCGCCAATCACACCAGCTATTTCGACGTTCTCCCGCTCATGCTCGGCCTCGGCGTCCCCTATCGCTTCGTCGCCAAGATGGAAGTTCGCCGCATGCCCTTTATCGGGACATTTCTCAAGCAGATGGATCATGTCTGGTTCGATCGCACCGACGCGAATTCGCGTCTTCGCCAAGCCGAGCAAATGGAAGAAATTCTTCGCCGCGGCGAGTCCGTCTTCGTCTTTCCCGAAGGCACCTTCACCTCCGATGACGGCATCCGCCCGTTCCAATTGGGAGCCTTCAAAGCCGCGGTCGAGGTAGGCGTTCCGATCGTCCCCGTCTCCCTGGCCGGAACCCGCCAGTTCCTGCGCGAGGGCACCATCCTTCCTCGCCCAACCAGCGTCACCATCACGCTCTCCCCGCCGATTTATCCCCAAGTCGCCGCCGCCGCGCCCACCAGCACCCAATCCGCTGGCTGGCATGACCTGATCCGCCTGCGCGACCAAACCCGCGAAGCCATAGGCCGCCACGCCGGCGAACCCATCCTCTGACACGCCCGGACCAGATTCACCACATTACTCGGAGTGATGTACATGGCAGTTCAGGATCGCACTCTGCTGTCCGGCCAAACGACTCCTTCGGGGACCTACCGTCAGTTTGTAGGTTCGTAGCGGAACAAATTTCGCGCCGGACTCACCGCTGCACGTTGTAAATCACGGTAATGTCCGTATCCACCTGCACCTGCTGCCCATTCAGCAGCGTCGGCGTATACCTCCATTGGCGTACCGCCTCCAGCGCGGAAGGAAAAAACATGGGGTCGCCTGCGACCGCTTCGAGCGACTGGATCGTGCCGTCGGTTGCAATGATCGCGCGCAATTCCACCTTCCCGGAACGCCCGATCTGCTTCGCCAGTAGGGGATAGACCGGCTCCACCCGATGCACCAGCATGGCCGGATCGATGTGCGTCATGTGCACGAGGCGTGGTCTCTCGACTTCGGTCCGCGGGGGCGGCGGCATTGTCGTCGTCCTGGAGTCGGGCGGTACCGTCATGGCGCCGGGAATCTCGATGCCATCGAAACGCGGCTCGCCCTGGCCATCGTCGGGCCGCGGCGCATCACGGAGCGCGATGTAAGGTGGAATCGACGTGGGCGCGCAAAATCTGCAAGTGTTTACCGCCGGGCGCGACTGCGGCTCGACGGCTATGGGTCTGGCCGCAGGGCGCGAGTAGTACGGCGGCACCGGGGTCACGTTCGCAAGCGCAACCCGCGCGGGTTTGCCGAGCAACGGAACCAGCACAAGGAGGGCGAGACCAAGGCTCTGCAGCGCCACAGAAAAAACCAGCGCCTGCCGCCGCACCTTCCGTTGACGCATCTGCTCGTCCGGATCTCCCTCCACAAGACACCCTTTCCAGACGCCCAGCTCGCCGCCACAAACCTCGCGGGATTGGTAAGACATCGCACACCTCCACACAAAAATGCTGCGATCCACAGGTGAATTTTGCGACGCCGGAATCCTGCCCACTTCGACAGAAACCCGGCGCCGCGCCCGCAGGGATGTGAGGGTTGCGCGCGTCCTCCCAACGTTGGACACCGCCTCGACCGACAAGTTCCCCAAGGTCAACCCCCTCGGTTTCCGCCCCGATTGGGCGAAAGGCCTGGCCTTTCGCCCAAAACGTTCGGTGCCGTCAAGCGTTTTGGAGGGTCCGTATTTCATGGAAAATAAGAAAGTTATAAATCTGTATCAAAATGTCACTCCGGCGCATCTTATGTCACGTGGACGTGGATCTGAAGGAGGCGAACCAAATGGACCGGCGCAATATTGAAACGGTGGGCGTGCGCCGCACCGGCTGGGCCGCTCTGGACCGCGATCCGCAGGAGGACAGGGTCGAATTCGTCTGTCCGCACTGCGGTACTCGGGGCCAGAAAAATGCCCGGCGGGAGCGGACGCAGTATCATTTCACGGATGGTTTCTTGCAGGATTTGCAGGGCGAAGTAACGCAGTGCCGCTCGTGCGGCCAGTCACTGCGCGTAGTACCTGTTGTAATGCTGCACGACCAGGATGAGACACGGCGCTTCGAGGCCGTATTCTCTGATGAACTACCCGTAACAACGCACTAATTTTTCCCCCAGGCTATAACCCCTAAAAGGGCGCATCCCGGTGCGCCCCTTTCTTGCCGTTCGAAAATGCCTCTCAGTATTCCTGAACGCAAAAGCGCGGCGGATAAATCCGCCGCGCCTTAGGCTCAAATCAGGTTGGTAAAGTGTCTCACGGGTGCCCGTGATTGTCGTCCCAGTTGTGTTCTGCGCGCCACTCGTGCGCGTCCACGTCCCACCACTTGTGGTCCTGGTTCCAGCAGTACTCGCGGGCCGCGCTCAGTTCCCCACGCGCATGTTCTGCTTGTTTGCTGTCCCAGCCGTGGTGCTTCACCGCCTCGTGCAGATTGTGGTCCGCTTTCTCGGTGCGATGCTGGCATTCGGCCTCACTTGCGCGCACGCGCGGTGCACCGGTAAAGAGCATAAACCCAGCAAGAGCCGCGAGCACTACGGACAGCTTTGCATACTCCACGATCCCCAAACGCCGCTCATTCTGCATACGCTTCTCCTATCAACATGGATAGCCAAGCCTTGACCGCCATACTATAGATTTTCGAACCTGCCTCTGGCCATACGGAGAGCAGGGGAGTTCGATAGGGAAAACCCTGTAGTCAGTTAAAGCGTAAACCACTCCGAATCAGTAGTTTGCCACCGCGCGGGCACCATCTACGGACGCCGCGTCCACCCGGACCTAAAGGTCGGACTCGATCTCCAGGTGATACTTCTCGAGCCCGCTCTGAATGCGAGCAAAGGCTTCGTCCACGGTGTCGGCAAACTGCAGCATGTTGTACTCGCTTTGGGTGATCATTCCCCAGCGCACCATCGCCCGCAAATTCAGCACTTCGTTCCAATACTTCCGGCCGTAAATAATAATCAAATTATTTTTCGGCAGTTTTCCGGTTTGCAGCAGCGTCATCATTTCCCATAGCTCGTCCATTGTCCCGAACCCGCCCGGAAAAACCACCAGCGCTTTGGCTATCTGCGCGAACCACAGTTTGCGCATGAAAAAGTAGTGAAAATTCAGGCTCAACTCCGGACTGATATAAGGGTTGGCGAACTGCTCGTGCGGCAGCTCGATCGAAAGCCCGATAGATTTGCCCCCGGCCTCCATCGCCCCGCGATTCGCGGCTTCCATGATGCCCGGTCCGCCTCCGGAACAAATCACGAAGCGTCTTGGCCGCGTTCCGAGCGTCATCGCCCAGGTCGTAATCCTTCGTGACAATTCGCGCGCTTGTTCGTAGTAGCGCGACATCTCGAGCGCGCTTCTCGCGTCTCGCAGGGTTTCCCGATGCTGGGCCCGCTGCTCCTTCACCCGCGCCAGCGCAGCTTTGTTCTTCAGTTTGCCGAACCGCGCCAGCGCACTCTCTCGCGATTCGATACGTGCCGATCCAAAGATCACGATGGTGTCGGCAATTCCCTCCTTTTTCAGTTGGACCAGCGGCTGCAGGTATTCCGCCAGGATGCGAATCGGGCGTGCTGCCGTGCTTTCCAGGAAGGTCGGATCTTTGTGCGGCGCCAACGGTGCGTGCATCGGTTTCAGTTTCACTCGTCGTACAGCCATCTGGCGCTCTCCAAAGTGTCGATCTCTCATTCTAGGAACTGCCGCCTCCTCCGGCAACGCTTGTCGCCGCAGCTGCGTCGAATTGGATACACTCGGTTCGGAGGGTTGCGCATGAACCGCCAGGTTTGTTCGAGCTTTTTCTCCCGCATTCTCTTTCTGACCGTGTTCGCCGTATCGGCGTGGGCATTCTCCCTGGCCGCGCAATCGCCCTCAGGGCCAATGGCGCCACAGCCTGGTGCCGCGATCCAGCAAGCACCAGCCCCGGTTAAAATCGGTGTCCGCGTCTTGCTCGTCAACACTCCCGTTACCGTGCGCGACGCCCAGGGTCAAATGGTCAACACCCTGGACGCCAAAGACTTTCGCATAACCGACAACGGCGTGCCCCAGCGCATCTTGCACTTCGATATGGGCGGCGACCCTCTCTCTATCGTTGTTCTCGTGGAGACCAGCTCCCGCGTCGAGGTGATGTTGCCTCAGATTCGCAAAGCCGGCATCGTCATTACGCAATCCGTCATGGGCGCCAGCGGAGAAGCCGCGGTCATCGGCTTCAATGATGCGGTCGATAAATTGCAAAGTTTTACCTCGAACGCGGACAAAACCGAAGACACATTTGATCATCTACAGACGGGTACATCCGGGTCGAAGCTTTACGACGCCATGGCGGTTGGCGTTGAAATGCTCAGCGGCCAACCGCAGCCCACCGCCGATAAACCGGGTCGCCGCCGCGTCATGCTGATTTTGTCCGAGGCCACCGACGTCGGCAGCGACACCCAATTCGGCGCGGTTTTGCGCCAAGCACAACTCGCCAACGTCACGATTTATAGCGTCGGCCTTTCCACCACGAAGGCCGAACTCCGGGCCGCGGCAAGAGACAACACTGCGGAGCCGACGCCGCCCGGCACGTTCGGCACTCCCGCTATGCCCGGCACGGTGCAGACCCCCGATACCCAGGCCGCGCGCCTTGGTAGCGGCGATTTGACGCCAGCGGTTATCTGGGCCGTGCAGCACGTCAAGGACAAGGTCAAAGGCAGCGCGCTCGAAATTGCCACCGCGGGCACCGGCGGCGAACACCTGGCCGCCTACAAAGACCTATCCATCGAGAAGGCCATCGACGAAATCGGCGGCGAACTCCACTCACAATATTCGGTGACCTACGCCCCCGCCGGCACCAATGATGCCGGCTATCACGAAATCAAGATCGCGATCGACAAAAAAGGATCCAAAAAATGGCAGGTTCGCTCTCGCCCCGGCTATTACATCGGCGCGCCGGAAAGCTGAGAGTGGTGTCGTACGTCCAAAGCGATGTGCCGGCTAACGCAACCTGACGTGTACCGGCACAGACTGCTTGCTCTGGGCAGGCACTGCCGGGCTCCTGCCCCGGCAGATGCTGTCCCACGGAGTTAAACCAACTGCGTCCAGGACGAAGCGTCGCGAGACGCCAGCAACGCCTCCTTGCGAGCATCCCAGCGAATAAAATGTGGAGTCAGGGTGTGAAGCCGATGGTGCTCGCGAGTGGCCCAGATTTCGTGCAGCAGAAACGCGCCAGGGACGTCGCCGCCCCGATGCAAATCGTAGGTGATGCATCCGTCCTCGCGCCGGGTGGGTCCCACCAGCGCCCGCAACTCCGCCTCAAGCAAGGGCTCCTGCCCTTCGCGGGCCTTCAGCACGACGATCAGCGTGACCGCTTCCTTGGGTAGCCTGCCGGCTTTCGACGCCCGAGGTTTGCGTGGGCTGCCCTTGCCACCGTTACGCCTGCCGGCTGATTTCTTCGTTGCGCGTTTCGCCATAATCGCGGGGATTGTACCGCAACTTCGCAAAAACGCCAGGGCGCGAGTTGTAGCCGCGGGTTTCAGAGGGCGGAGTTAGACAAGATGCAGGCACCAAAAAGAACAAGCCGGATTCGATCGGTACTCTTTTTTGGCACCGGTGACCAAACCATGGCAGGAAAAGGGGGGTGTGGCTATTTCTCGTCCGTTTTTCGCCCGGCATTCAGACTATCGAAATTCAAAATCGTGTTTAGCACCAGCGCGTACGTCCCTCGGGTCTCGCCTCGATAAACCGGATTGATCGAGAACAAAATGACATGCCCATTTCCCGAAGGCACATCGACAACGGCTGGATGCTGCGCGATCTCGTCGCCACCTTCCAACAATCCCGAGATAAGCAGGTCCTTGCTGTCCGCGTAGCGCAAAACGACGCGCGGGCGGTTCGCCGGCGGAATCACGCGGATGTTGTTCGTCTTCTGCTCGTCGGTAACTTCCGGGCTTTCCCAGGTTTCGGCCGCCGGCTCTTCGGGAGCTTCCACGCCGGCGCGTCCTACGGCGAAATCGGGATCGTCGACCGTGCCGCGTCCCGTCGGTCGGGATTTCGACTGATTTCCCAGTCTCCGCCGACGCCGCTCGCCCGCGATGCTGCTGAGCGAAAAAATCGGTCCGTTGTCGCAATACACCGGGACCATCTCGCTATAACCATAAGCAATCGGACTGGTCGAATCCACCAGCCGCGTGCCGAGCACCGAACCGACGATATTCATTTTTTGCGAAGAGCCAACGCTGACGCCATCGCCAAGTCCAATGGAGAGCGCGAAGTTCGACGTATCGGTTGCCGTCAACAGCACCCCTCCTTTGGCCACAAACGCCTGCAGGCGCGCGACTCCTTCCCAACCGAGCCCCGGGCGCACATCGTCGGTCGCATCGTTGTTTCCCACCAGGTTTGGCGTTTCCGGCGTGTTTTTCCACGGCAGCGGATTTCCCCAGGAAGTCGGCAAGCCGTTCACGATCGCCGCAGCGGGCGCGTTGTACCCGACCGGCGGGAACAGAATCACGTCGTACTTCGCGTTCAGATCATCGATCTTGGCGACGGTTTGCGTGCTGATGTAATCGTACGGAATTTTCAGATCATCCAGTGCCAGCCGCCACCAGCCCTCCATCTGCGTGCTCAGCCAGGTGTGCACGAACGCCACGCGCGCCGCTCGCACCGGATGGGTCTTCACGCTCGGCGCAGCTTCCAACGCTACGGCTTGTAGTCCCACCTCGCCCGCGGCCTTGTCCAGATCGGCGCGGCTCACTCCGTGAATAAGGGTCGAGCCACGCGTGAACTTCGTTCCGCCCGCGTCAAAGGGTTGCTCGGCTGCGTCCATCGAAGCGTCCTTCAACTTGTAGCGCAGCGTCGCCAGCGTCGGCTCGGCCGAGTTGTTGATCGCAAAAACCGAACCATCGCCCTTCACGCCGCCCGGCGCGCGCACGTCGTTGACGCGCTCCATCGCGGTGCTCAGTACTTTTACATCGGTGACGCGCACGACCTCCACGCCGAACAGCTCGCCAAACGTCCACCCGGTATCGTCGTACGGCGTTTTCTGCGGATCGTCCGGGCTCCAGTATTGATGGTCGAGCAGCGCGTCCGCGATACGCGAATACGGCTGGTCCATCCGCACGATGTAGCTGCCAGCGGGGAACTCGCGCGTGGTCGGCTCGGAATCGGCATCCTTCTCTTTGGCTTTATCGTGATCCTTCGAGGCGTCGCCCTTTGAAGGTTTCTTGGCCTTCTTCGCCGGCAGCGTCACGCTAAAGGACCCCGTCGTCCGCGAAATCTCCACCTCCTGCTTCTGCAACACCTGAATCAATTCCGCCTGCAATTCCGGGCGCGGATCGTCTGCGGACAAAACATAAGCCGCCGGGCCTTCCGCGCTTGGCTTCAGCACGGAGCGCTTCCCCTTGAGATAAAAGTTTTTCAGAAACATCCGTCTGTTCTCGTTGAAATAGTGCAGCGAGGTCAAAAGGCCGGTCTCTTCGTAATTGTTGTTGTCGCGCTGCGACCACAAGGTCTTCGGCAGCGGCGGATTCTGCTTGTACCAGGTGCGCGCGTACTCCTCCGGCTCGAGAGTTCGTTCCTTGGTGTCCGCGCCGCCATTTCCGAACGTTTCGTACAACCGGCTGATACCGTTGTGCATCGCCGCGATGAACATCAAATAGCCTGGCGACCAGGTATCGAAATCCCCGTGCGTGAACACCCCGGGCATGCCGAACTTGGTCATGTCCGCAACGTTGCGCGCGCCGATCATCTGCCATTCGTCCGCAAGGATCGGATCGATCCAGGCGTTGTACGGCCCGTCGCCTACGGTGTTGTCGTACAGATACGGCACCGATTCGTGCAGATCGTGCAGCACAAGCGCTTTCCAGCCGGTGTATGTCTTGAGAACGTTTTCCGTCAGTTTCAGCGTAACTCCCATGGCGTCGCGGTTGTTGTCGTGCGCCACGTACTTGCCCCAATAAATCAGCGGCGGATAGAAATCCCCGGGGTGTGCCAAATGCCATTTGTAGATATCGACCATGCGATCGCGCCCATCCACTTCAACAACCGGCGTGATCAGCGTGATCGTCCCTTCCCGGATCTCCCGTATGTACGGGCTCTCGTCGACTGCCAGGCGGTATGCCAATTCCATCAGCGCCGTCGGCGCTCCGGTTTCCGGCGAGTGAATCGTCCCAGTGATGTAGTAAATCGGCGTGGCCTGCGCCACGATCTTGTCGGCCTCGGCGTCGTTCAGCTGAATCGTGCGCGGGTCAGCCAGTTTCGCCAGCCGCGCGCGGTTTTCCTCCAAATGTTTCAGATTTTGTTCTGAGGACACCGCCACCGCGATCATCTCGCGTCCTTCTTCGGTCCTGCCGATGGAATACACCTTCACGCGCGGCGTGGCCTTCTCCAGCAGCCGCATGTATTTGTAGACATCTTCCGCGTACGGCAAAATTCCGGGCGCGCCCGACACATCGCCCAGCACCACTTCCGGCGTCGGCACGTTCTTTGAAGCCGGTAAATACTCCACCAGTGGCGAAGTGAAATAGGGCGCCGTCGTATACTTCTTCATCTTCGCGGTATAGGCCTCGTCCACAGGCTGCCGGGGATCGCGCGCCAGCGCCGTTTCCCCGTCTCCCGCCCGGGCCACGCCAACCACCGTAGCCAAAACCAGAACCGCGATAAATCCGCAGACCGCGCGCATCCATACTCCGCCGCCGTGAATCATTTGTTTCTCCCGGTGATTTTCGAGCGCGAACGCGGGATTGTAGCAGGCCCAGGCGTGTGCGCGCACTCTTGCGCTATCTCAGCAGCCAACCGCCGATCAACCCGCTGATCGCAAAGCGCGCCAGCCATCCCAGTGAATGCGAGACGCCGAGAAGCGGATTCATCTTGATCCACACAATGTTGCTGAAAATGACCGGCAGCGGCCCCGCGACCCACACCAGTTCGGCCATGTGCAGCTCACTGCGCAGGGTCATCGCGTCGGTCCACCTGGCGAGCCAGATGAAAGCCGCGCAGCTCACCACTCCCAGCAAGGAGGAGGCTACGATGCTGCGGGTATCACTCTGCCCGGGTTGGACGCGCCAGAGTTCCGGCGTCTCGCGATATTTACCGTGAACGAGCTTCCCCATGAACAGCCAGTCTGTAAATGCCGTCGCCGCACCGGACGCCCCAACGGCCAGAACGAATCGCACCATAGGTCACCCCCGGAGGCGCATTCTAGCGCGGCACGCTATTCCGCGGGCACGAATGTTATGCACACCGGCGCGGGCAGTTCTTCCACCTGCCCGGTCGGGGTCAACTCCCCGGTGGCGGCATCCATCCTAAAGACGACGATGTTGCCGGAATCTTCGTTCGCCGCCAGCAGAAACCGGCCGGTCGGATCGATGGTGAAATTTCGGGGAATCTGGCCCCTGGTGGAGAAGATTCCGGCCGGCGTCAGCGTCCCTTTGCTCGCATCGACCTTGTAGGCGGCTATGCTGTTGGCCGTTCCGCGATTCGATGCGTACACAAATTTGCCCGAAGGATGCACCACGATCTCCGCCGCTTCCCGGACGCCGGAATAATCCTTGGGCAGCGCGGGGACGGTTTGCAGCGCGGACAGTGACCCTTTTTGCGCCGAATACGCGAATGTGGTCACCGACGAACCCATTTCCGTAAGCAAGTACACAAACTTCCCGTTGGGATGAAACGCCAGATGCCTTGGCCCGGTCCCGGGTTTTACTTCCGCGTAAGGGGGAGTGTTCGGCGTCAGCCCACCGCGAACATCGTCGAATTTGTAGACCATCACATCGTCCAGGCCCAGGTCCGCCACCAGCGCGAAACGATTGTCTGGCGAGACTCCGATCCAGTGCGCGTGCGGGCCTTCCTGGCGCTCTTTGTCAACGCCCGATCCCGAATGCTGCACGAAACCTTTGACCAGGCTCAGACTTCCATCGTCCTGGATGGCAAATGTGGCCACGCTGCCGCCGTCGTAGTTCGCCACCAGAACAAACCTTCCGGTCTTGTCCAGCGAGACAAAACACGGCCCGGCGCCATGGGTCGATACCTGGTTCAATTGCTTCAGCGTGCCGCTCTTGCGATCGATCGCAAACGAACTCACCGCGCCACTTTTCATTCCGTTGAAGTCGCCGACCTCGTTGACGGCGTACAAATATTTTCCGTTCGGATGCACGGCGACAAAGGAGGGATCGGTAGACTCCGCCGCCAGTCCGATCGAGGTGAGCTGCCCGGTATTTGCATCAAACCGGTACGCGTAAATTCCTTTGCTCGCCTGCTTTGTGGTGTACGTACCGACGTAGACCAAATAAGGCGAACTGTTTTTTTGCGCCCAAGCTGGCGGCGAAAAGAAAAATGCGGCAGTAGCGAGAACAAAGGAAAGGCCAAATACGCGTCGTGAAATTTTCATGGCCCGAGGATTGTAACACCAAGCCTTTGCAGAGCGGATTGGGCAAGACGAAGAAACGTATGGGGGTCGCAGGAGCGAAACCAGCACGGGGGCACGAGAAGAATCGGCGTGAGAACCGGGAGAAAAAGTTCTGGAGCGGCTAAAGCCGGCGAGTTTCCCCTCGGGTATGGCCCGGGCCTTGGTGACCTCAGGCCAAACCGGAGCCTGGCCCTAAAAGAAAACCGCAGCCGCCTATTTCTTTTCCTCTTCGTTTTCTTCCTGGAGCACGGCGGCTGCGGCCACGGAGTCGTCGTCTTCGAGCCGAAGCAACCGCACGCCCTGCGTGGAGCGCCCCGCCTCGCGAATCTCGTTCGCATGCACACGGATGACCTTGCCGTCGTGCGTGATGATCATCACGTCGGACTCTTCGGTGACCTGCAGCGTGGCCACGACGTAACCGTTGCGGTCGGTGGTTTTCATGTTGACGACGCCTTTGCCGCCGCGTGAGGTGATGCGATATTCCGCGAGCGGCGTGCGCTTGCCGTAGCCTTTTTCCGCCACGGTGAGCATCAACGTGGTCAGCGAATCCTTGATGTGCTCGTTCTCAAGCTCTTCGAGGTTTCGCGATTCCTGTTTGTGTTCCTTCACGATAATGTCGAAGTCCGGTTGCACCGCGTCCATGCTGACGACGTAGTCGTCCTTGTCGAGATCCATGCCGTTCACGCCGCCGGCGTTGCGGCCCATGGGGCGCACTTCGGTCTCGCGGAACAAAATGGCCTGGCCTTCGTGGCTGGCGAGGAAAATCATCTGCTTGCCGTCGGTGAGCTTTGCGCCGATCAGTTCGTCCTTGCCGTCGAGATTGATGGCGATGATGCCCGTCGAGCGCGGATTCGAGAATTCCATCAGCGCCGATTTCTTCACCGTGCCGCTCTTGGTGGCCATGAAGACGAAGCGTCCTTCTTCTTCGAGGTTGCGCGAAGCGACCAGCGCCGTCAGCTTTTCGTCTTCCTGGAACTTGACCAGGCTCGAAATGGCCTTGCCCCGCGTAGCTGCCGCGGCTTCCGGTAATTCGTATACCTTGAGCCAGTACACGCGACCTTTCGATGTGAACAGCAAAATGTAGCTGTGCGCCGAGGCGATGAACATGTGCTCGACGAAATCTTCTTCCTTGGTGCGCGCGCCGATGCGCCCCTTGCCGCCGCGCGACTGGTGCCGATAAGTTTCCGCCGCTGTTCGCTTGATGTAGCCGGCATGGCTCACCGTGATCAGCATCTCGGTATCGGCGATCAGATCCTCAAGTTTGATTTCGTCGACCTTGTCGACGATCTGCGTGCGGCGGTCGTCGCCGTACGCTTTCTGGACTTCCTTGAGCTCGCCGGTAATGACCTGCTTGAGTTTTCTCTCGCTTGAGAGAATTTCTTCCAGTTCGGCGATCAGCTCGCGGATGGACTTCAATTCCTTCAAGATTTCGTCGACCGAGAGCTGCGTGAGGCGGTGCAGCTGCAACTCCAGGATGGCGTCCACCTGCACCGGCGTGAGGCCGGTTACGCCGCCGTGGGCCGCCACCGCCTCGCCTTCGAGCGGGCCGACCTTGTATTTGCGTCCGTCGAGCTTGACGCCCGCGACCTTACGCGGCTTTCCGTTCTCGGTGATCGAGACATCCTGCTCGGTGAAATAGGCGAGCAAATTGTCCTTGGCCTGCGAGCGGCCCGCGGATCCGCGAATGATGCGGATCACGTCATCCAGATGGTCGAGGGCGATCTGGTAGCCAACCAAAATGTGTTCGCGCTCGCGAGCCTTGCGCAATTCGTACGCGGAACGCCGCCGGACGACTTCGACGCGATGATCGATGAACAGCTTGATCATGGGGATCAAGCCGAGTTCGCGCGGCTGCCCCGCGACGATCGAGAGCAGGATCATGCCGAACGATTCCTGCATCTGGGTGTGCTTGAACAGATTGTTCAGAATCAGCTGTGACTCTTCGCCGCGCTTGATTTCGATGACGATGCGCATGCCCTCGCGCGAAGATTCGTCGCGAACGTCGGCGATGCCTTCGATCTTTTTCGTTTGCACGAGCTCGGCGATGCGCTCGATCAACCGAGCTTTGTTGACCTGATAGGGAATTTCGGTGATGACGATGTTCTCGCGGTCCTTGCCGACTTCTTCGATGGCGGCTTTGGCGCGCATCACGAAGCTGCCGCGGCCGGTCCGGTACGCGGCCTCGATGCCTTCGCGGCCTGCAATGTACGCGCCGGTCGGGAAATCCGGTCCGGGCACCAGCTTCATTATTTCCTTCAGCGGGGTGTCCGGCTTTTCGATCAGCAAGATCGCCGCGTCAACAATCTCGCGCAAGTTATGCGGCGGGATGTTGGTCGCCATGCCCACAGCGATGCCGCTTGCGCCGTTGACCAGCAGGTTGGGAATGCGCGAGGGCAGCACCACCGGCTCTTCACGGGTTTGGTCGAAGTTGGGGATGAAATCGACGGTTTCTTTCTCGAGGTCGGCCAGGATGTCTTCGCTGATTTTCGCGAGCCGAGCTTCGGTGTACCGCATCGCCGCTGGAGGATCGCCGTCCACCGAACCGAAATTTCCCTGGCCGTCGATCAGGGGATAGCGCATGTTGAAATCCTGCGCGAGGCGCACGAGCGCGGGATAAATCACCGCTTCGCCGTGCGGGTGGTAATTGCCGGACGTGTCGCCGCAAATCTTCGCGCACTTGCGGTAGCCGCGATTCGAAGCGAGCCCGAGATCGTTCATGGCCACCAGGATGCGCCGCTGCACCGGTTTCAAGCCGTCGCGCACGTCGGGCAGCGCCCGCGCGATGATCACGCTCATCGCATAGTCGAGATAAGACTTGCGCATCTCCGCTTCGATATCGATCGGAAGGAGTATTGATGTGTTTTTCTCGTCCGCCATTTTTCCTCGTTACTGGTGAGTAGCAAAACCGCTTTCCATCAATCTCTATCGTGAAACCGGCCGAGCACGTACGCTTTCACGGTGTCGAAGGCGTCCGCTGCGTTCGGGAATCGTTTCGCGGCGAAATATTCTTCCATCTGCCGCAAAAACTCGTCTCGTTCCGTTTCCGTTGCAAAATCAACGGCCACTCCGCCCGCCGTATCCGGCGAGGCGGTCGGTGTGGCGCGAAAGTCGGTGCAACTCAATCCCCGCAGCCCCGGCAATGTCGCCCATCCCAGTTGGTACATCATCGATGACCATCAAATATCCAGGTTTTGGACATCCAGGGCGTTGTCTTCGATGAACTTGCGGCGCGCTTCGACGTTTTCACCCATCAAGGTGGTGAAAATATCCTCGGCGGCGACGGCGTCTTCCAGCTTCACCTGCAGCAGCGTGCGCGTGTCCGCGTTCATGGTGGTTTCCCACAGCTGCTCGGCGTTCATTTCGCCCAGGCCTTTGAACCGGGTGATGGTAAAATCCTTCTTGGCGTCTTCGACGACGTAATTCAGAACGTCCTGCGCTTTTTCCTTGGTGATCTTCGTGCCGTTGTTGGTGATGACAAAGGGCGGCTTGTTGAATTCGTCGATCAATTTCGCCAGGCCGCGCAGCCGCTTGTATTCCGCGGTGGAAGCGAGCGCCCAGTTGATTTTCTGCCCGTGCGGCGGACCAAACTGAATTTCGTGCAAGCTGTGCTCCTCGTCGAACACGACTTTTCCTTCCAGCTTCAGCTTGGCTTTGTCCACTTCCTTCAAAAGCTTCTCGAGCGCTTTCTTGTCCTCGAAGTCGGTTTTCTTTTCTAGACCGCTCTCGACCAGCAATTCCACCAAGCGGGGATCGCGCAACCGGCGGCTCAGTTTCACGCCGGCGGCCTCAAATTCCTGCACGTTCAGCAGGAACTTGGTCAGGCTTGCACCTTCGAGTGTCGCGCCTTCCTTGGGCTTGACGGTGTGATCTTCCGTGGCGCGCTTCATCAGCTCGTGCGCGAAATCGCTTTCGTCGCGGATGTAGCGCTCGCTCTTGCCGCGTTTCACGCGGTACAGCGGCGGCTGCGCGATGTAGACGTGGCCGCGCTCGATCAATTCCTTCATGTGGCGGAAGAAAAAGGTCAGCAGCAGGGTGCGGATGTGGCTGCCGTCCACGTCCGCGTCGGTCATCAGAATTATTTTGTGATAGCGCAGCTTGCTGGCGTCAAAATCGTCTTTGCCGATGCCGGTGCCGAGCGCGGTGATGATGGCGCGAATTTCCTCATGTCCAAGCATCTTGTCGTAACGCGCTTTTTCAACGTTGAGAATCTTGCCTTTGAGCGGCAGGATGGCCTGCGACTTTCGATCGCGGCCCATTTTTGCCGAGCCTCCGGCCGACTCGCCCTCGACCACGAACAATTCGCAGCGCGAAGGATCCCGTTCCTGGCAATCGGCCAATTTTCCGGGGAGGCCGCTGGAGTCCATCGCCGATTTGCGCCGTGTCAACTCGCGTGCTTTGCGGGCTGCTTCGCGGGCGCGCGCGGCTTCAATGCACTTGCCGATGATGCGGCGGGCTACGGTGGAATGCTTGTCGAACCATTCGCCGAGGCGTTCGTTGACAAGCTGCTCGACGTCGCCCTTGATGTCGCTGTTGAGCTTTCCCTTGGTCTGGCCTTCAAACTGAGGCTGCGGCAAACGCACGCTGACTACCGCGACAAGGCCTTCGCGCACGTCGTCGCCGGTGATCGTGACTTCATCCTTCTGCTCCTTCAGCATTCCCGCCGATGACGCGAAATTGTTGATTGTGCGCGTCAGTGAAGAGCGAAAACCGGAAAGGTGGGTGCCGCCATCGACGGTGTTGATGGTGTTCGCGAAAGCAAAAACGTTTTCGCCGTAGCTGTCGTTGTATTGCAGGGCGATTTCGATTTCCACGTTGCCGCGCTTGCCCTCGATGTAAATCGGCGAATCGTGCAGCGTGGACTTTCCGCGATTCAGGTGTTTTACGAATTCCGCGATACCGCCGGTGAAACGGAATTCCGCGGTTTTTTCCGTGCGCTCGTCGGTCAGCGTAATTTTCAGGCCTTTGTTCAGGAAGGCCAGTTCGCGCAGGCGTTGCGACAACGTATCGAAGCTGTAGACGCTCTTGTCGAAAATAGTCGGATCGGGATGAAAGGTGACTTTTGTTCCCGTTTTGCGGGTCTTACCGGTCTGCTTCAATTTTGAAGTGGGCTTTCCTTTTTCGTAGGTTTGTTCCCACACCGCGCCGTCGCGCGAAATTTCCAACTCCAGCCAATCGGACAGCGCGTTGACAACGGAAACACCAACGCCGTGCAAGCCGCCGGAAACCTTGTAGGTGTCGCTGTCGAATTTTCCGCCGGCATGCAACACGGTGAGCACCACTTCGGCGGCGGGCCGCTTCTCAGTGGCGTGCATGTCCACTGGGATGCCGCGGCCGTTGTCGACAACGGTCACGGAATCATCGGCGTGAACGGTGACGTTGATTTCATCGGCGAACCCGGCCATCGCTTCGTCCACCGAGTTGTCCACCACTTCCCATACCAGGTGGTGCAAACCCATTTCGCCGGTCGACCCGATGTACATCGCCGGACGCAAGCGAACCGCTTCGAGGCCGCCGAGCACGCGGATCGACTTGGCATCGTACTTGTGCCCGGCCGCGACTTTGACCGCTTCGTTATCTTTTTCTCGAATCTCTTCTTGATCGCCCATTCGATCTCCCCATCTGCATTGCCGTGACGCGACACTTAGCTGGCGAACACGTGAAGCGCTAAACGAACCGCGAGACGCGCGGAAGCGCTGCCGCTAAAAACTGCGACTCAAAAACTCTGCGAAGCGAGGAAAGGCTGATGCGGACTTATCCGTACGTCGCCTTACCCTTTGGCCCCGATCGCGAGCGACCGGAACTCGTAGGGTCCCTGCTCCATCCCGTCCCGCGCAGCGAGACGTGGCGAAGACTTGTTACCCCGAGGGAAAATCCCTCGAGGTCCATTTCCAAGCGTGCGGTTCAAAGCCCCTGGCGCAGGGCAAATTGCAGAACAGCGGCACTTGGCGGACGTGCCCCGATCACTCAGGGCGGGCCGATTGGAGGAACTAGACTGCTCCCCCATTCTACCGGAATCCGGGGATGCTCTTCAAGGGGGAAAGATGACTTGGACAAGGAATAACCATAGCTGAATCAATTAGATACGGCTGCTACGGGTTTCTGGGCCCGGGGCGGCGGCGTGCCATCCGAGGGCGGATTTTAGCGGGCCGAAGCTTCGGTCAGGGACTTTGTTTGCCGGGGGTTGAAACCGATCGTGAATTGCGTGTCGTCCCATGGGTTTTTTCCGGCTGGAACTTCAGCCCGCGACCTGCAGACCGCAATGGTCTTTTTTGGAAATCGCAGCGGGTTTCAGAAAATCATAAGGCGCGACGTCAACTTCTCTCAGATGCGCATGGGCATGATGATGTAGCGGTAGCGATAACTTTCATCGGCAAGGGGGCGCATCTGGCCGGCGGATTGTTCGTCCTTCAGCTCGATGCTGATGGGGCCATCGGCAGCGGCCGAGAGAAAATCGAGCATGTAGCTGGAATTGAAACCGATGGAGATCGGGTCGCCTTGGTATTCCTTCTCGATGTTTTCCTTGGCTTCGCCGTACTCGGGGCTGGACGCCGAAATTTCGATGCCTTCTTTAGAGACCGCCAGCTTTACGGCGTGCGAGCGTTGATCGGCAAGTTGGGAAACGCGGCGCACGGCATCGCTCAACTCACTGCGCTCGAGCGTCACTGTTTTGTTGTTGTCGCGCGGCAGCACCGCTTCGTAATTCGGGAATTGGCCGGTAAGAATGCGCGAGATCAGAAGTCGGTGGCCCAACTGGAAAAACAGATGGCTTTCGTCTTTGGCGAAATCGATTTGGGCGTCGGGGCCCGCGGCAATGGCGAGTTTTTCCACTTCGTCCATGGCCTTTTTCGGGATCAACACTTTCATTTCGCCGTTCAAGCCGGCGAGCTTCTGATCGGTTTCGGCCAGCGCCAGGCGGTGGCCATCCGTGGCGACCATGGCTAGCGTGTCGGGCTTCAAAATCAGCAGGCCGCCATTCAACGTGTAGCGCGACTCTTCCATGGAAATCGCGAACTTGGTCTTTCCGATCAGGCTTTCCATCACTGGTGCGGAGATCTTTACCATCGTGTGCGGCATGGCCGGCAAGGCCGGGAAATTTTCCTTGGCCATTCCGACGAGCTTGTACTTTTTCCTGTCGCTGACGATCTCGATCCAGTGATTTTCCAGCAGTCGGAACTTGATTTCGCCTTCCGGAAGCAAGCGCACCAGGTCGAGAAGTTTCTTCGCGGGGATGGTACCAGCGCCTTCCTTTTTTACTTTCGCTTCGCAAGACGTGCGAATGCTCAACTCCAGATCGGTGGCCGTGATGGTGAGCGTGCTGCCCTTGGCTTCGACGAGCAAGTTCGACAGAATGGGGATCGTGGTTTTTCGTTCCACAACGCCCTGCGTGGTGCTGAGTTCGTTCAACAGCGCCGTCTTGGATACGCTGAATTCCATCGCTTGATGATCCTCGCGTGCAGTTACAGGTGCGGTCATTATTTTGTGCGACCTCGGGACGGTCAGCCGCCTCCCTCAGTGAATTGTACCGCTGCCGTACTGTACTCGCTTTTGCGCAAAGTATAAAGCCCAACCAAGCCCGTCGGGGCGTTTGCACTGTGGGAATGCGGTGATTCGCAAGGTGGCGCGTGCGAGCGTCCCGGGTAGCAGACTTTTTTCACAGCCAAGAAACCAAGCCGTCACAACCAGAGAGGTTTTCAATTTAAGAGTCTATAAAGCTTGTTGTTGTGATGAGTGCTGTGGAAACGTGGAAAAGCGCAAAGTGTCGTTCCGATTGGCGCTAGAACAAGCATCGGTCCCGGGTGGCGGATTGTGAGAACAGAGGAAATCTCGGCGTGAGTGATGCCGCCGTCAGGTCGCGGCAGGTTTTCGTGCACAACCGTCCACACGAAATCCGCACGTTACGCAAACCTTCTGCACAGCTCCTCTGCGGCACTGCCGAGGCGCATCGGCGCCGCGTATGCGCGCTCGAAGGGATGAATCGCGCAAAGGGACTCAAAGGAGCGGACCAAATCTGCGGGTGGGGTGCTATTCGTTATTGCAGAGCGTCCATCAATCGCGTGATGGTGCGGTTCAGATCTTTGTCGGACCGCCGCATCTCCTCGATCTTGTGGATCGAGTGCAGCACGGTGGTGTGGTGCTTGCCGCCGAACTGGCGGCCGATTTCAGGAAGCGATGCAGTGGTGAGCTGTTTGACGATATACATCGCCACTTGCCGCGGGAAGGCGATGGCGCGCGTGTTGCTGCGAACCTTCAGGTCTTGCTCGCGCAAATTAAAGTGCTCGCTCACTCGCTTCTGGATCAGATCAATGGTAACGCGCTTTTCCTGCGAAGCAATAATATTGCGCAGCACCTGCTGTGCCGTACCCAGCGAGACCGTCGCGCCGGTCAACGAGGCATAGGCCATCAAGCGGGTCAGCGCGCCCTCGAGCTCGCGGACGTTGGACTTGATCGCTCGCGCGATGTATTCCGCAACGTCATCGGGCAGCGGGAAACGATCGTTCTCGGCCTTTTTCTGCAGAATCGCGATCTTGGTCTCCAGGTCCGGCGGCTGGATGTCGGCGATCAATCCCCACTCAAATCGCGAGCGCAATCGTTCTTCGATCGAGTTGATATCCTTCGGCAAGCAGTCGGAAGAGATCACGATCTGCTTCTGCTGCTCGTAAAGCGCGTTGAAGGTGTGGAAGAACTCTTCCTGCGTGCGCTCCTTGCCGGCGATGAACTGGATGTCGTCGACAAGAAGCACGTCCACGGTGTGGAAGCGATCGCGGAAGCTGATCATGCGGTCGAAGCGCAGCGAATTGATGACTTCGATGGTGAATTTCTCGGCGCTTACATAGCTCAGGCGCATGGCGGGATTGCGCTTCTTGATGGTGTGACCGATGGCGTGCATCAAGTGCGTCTTGCCCATGCCCACACCGCCGTACAAAAACAGCGGGTTGTAGGCTTTGGAAGGCTGCTCGGCAACCGCGCGGGAAGCGGCGTGCGCAAACTCGTTGGACTTGCCGACCACGAAGGAATCAAAGGTGTAGCGCAAATTCAGCTGGTGGTCACTGCTCTCGAAATCGAGTTTCGATTGCTTCACCGGAGCCGCCACGACAGGCGCAGCGACCGGCTCTTCCTCCGTGCAGACGTACTGCACGCGGGTATTGGGCACGCCGATTTCGTGGAAGACGGCCTTAACAATTTCGCCGTAGGTACGGGTGAGAACCTGGCGGAAAACGGCGCTGGGAATCTGAACGAACAAGGTCTCGCCCTCGGCGCGATTGAGCCGCGTGGGCTGAAACCAAGTGGTGAAGGTGTTGATGCTGACCCGAGACTTCACGCGCTCCAGGAATTTATCCCAGGAATTGACCGTTTCGCGTTCACGCCCAGTTTGAGTGGCTGTTGTCATCGCAAAGAGAATACTCATCCTACGCTATTTCCACAGATGTGAAAAAGCTGTGGAAAGCAGAACCATCTGCATCTTTCTGTAGACTTCGGGGTTCAACCCTCGCTGGAATGTGCTGCCGTGCCCCTGTTGTCCCGGAGCGACCCGGCCATGTGAGAAGGCAAATTCATGGTCGCTATTAGACAGCGCGGGATTGTCTCTGATTGGAACGTGGCAGGCAAGCGAAAAGTGCGCGAAGGCCTGAAGCGGCACGAAGAGGTGTTCACACCTCGTGCACAGTTTTTCCACAAGGGTGAAAATATGCGCACACAACGTTCTCGCCGTGATTCGAAAGGGAATTTTACGAGTATTTTGCAAACAGAACCTTCTCCGCGCGTTTATCGCAAAAAATAACCTGAGGAAAACTCACGCTACGGCGTAGTTTTTTTTTCGGGCCGGTCGAACTCATAGACGCCGATGGGGTCGCCGCCGATGATCATGCGATCAGGTTCGATCCATATCGTGTTCGCTTCGAGCCGTGCGCCTTCCGGCGTATAAATTTGATAGCTGGCGCGGCGGTTTCCGTCCTTGTCGAAATGCAAAAGGTTGTCGCCCACGGCCATCCAGATCTCGCCGTTGGCGCGGTCAATGCCCACGCCGGTAAGCACACGCTTGAACGAAGGCGACTTCTGGCGCTTCTCCTGCCGGACAATTTCGCGGCGCATGGCTTGCGCGGCGGGCGCAGCCTCCACCGCCAGATACTGGACGTCCGGGCCCGCGCCATAGCCGTTACGATCGTACTGCCGCACCGTCGGCTCCGGCATATACGCAAAGGCATAATACAGATGCCCCGCTGCGTCGGCGATCAATTGTCCGGTGTTCAGGAAGCGATTCAGATCCGCGCGCGCGGAAATCTGCTCGGGATCGCCGAACTCCCGGACCTCCCGGCCATTCTTGTCGAAAACGACGATCAGGTGCGGCTCGTTTAGCGTGGTAACGGCGACTTCGCCTTCTCCCAAAGCCGCGACCGAAACCGGTGCCGGCACGGGAATGGAGCGCTGCAACGCCGCGTCCGAGGACAGAACCTGGACGGCATTCACGCCACGGTCCGCCACGTAAATGTGGCCGTCCGGATCCACGTCGCAGTCTTCGCCAAAATGGATCGCGGCATTGCCGGATTTGGCGTCGGGCGCAGCAGTGGTCTCCGCGATGGCCAGCAAGCGGTTGCCTTGCTTGTCAAAAATGACCAATCCCGGCGACGGCGACGCAAGCACGTAGGTTCTACCGTCCGCCCCGCGCTTGACAGCGCGCAGCCCTGGCCCGATGCCGGGGAAAAGGCGCTTCTTCGCCGTCAGCTCGCCTTCGCCTTGAGCCAACGCACTTCGCGCGGCCAGGCATAGCAACAGACACAAAAGCGCCGCAACGCGACACGGCTGGACCTTGTTTTGTTGCATGAGTCCTCAGATTGCTTCGGACGTGTCCGGGTTGCTCCGCGTTGCCCCGCGAGGCGGGTCGGGACCCCGAGCGAGCGACCCGCAACCGTCTAGTCGCTGCGCAACCGCAGCCGCTCGATCGAGCACGCCCGCAAGCGCCCCGCAAAATTTCGCGGCCCGCTGTCGTCGGTTTCGATCAGAACACAATTCATCTGTACGTCCCCCGACGCCACCTCGAACCGCGCCGGCAGACCATCGAGGAAGCGCTTGATGATTCCCTGCCGGTCCATGCCGATCACGCCTTCGTGCGGGCCAGTCATTCCGACGTCGGTGATGAACGCCGTGCCTTGCCGCAGCACCTGCTCATCCGCCGTGGTCACATGCGTGTGCGTGCCAACCACGGCGGTTACCCGGCCGTCGAGATACCAGCCCAGAGCGATCTTCTCGCTGGTGGTTTCCGCGTGCATGTCCACCAGCACAAACTCGACGTCGGCCGGAAGCTTGGCGAGTTCCGCATCCGCCTTGCGAAACGGATCGTCGATCGCCGGGAGAAATATGCGGCCCTGCAGGTTCAGGACGGCGTACTTCACCCCGTTCTTCGCGGTGCCGATGTACAACCCGCTCCCCGGGCTGCCCTCCGGAAAATTTCCCGGACGCAGCAGCCGCGGTTGGTGCGGCATATATTCCAGTACTTCCTTGCGATCCCAACTATGGTTCCCGCCGGTCAGGACATCGACGCCGTTCTGCAACAGATCGTCGGCGATTTTGGGTGTGATTCCGAAGCCGGAGGCGGAGTTCTCTCCGTTAGCGATCACCAGATCGATCTGGCGACGCGACACGATATCGGCCAGGCGGTCGTGAACGATCTGGCGGCCCGGGGAACCGACGATGTCTCCGATGAAAAGTATGCGCATAAGGGAAGCTGAATGTGTCCTCGTGCTCGCGCTTCCGGCAACTTCGTTTTGCGCGGCAAGACCGGCATTTGCCCGTCCGCCTGGGGCCGCAACCACCTGCGGGCCGGCAAGGCCACCAAGGTACGCCACCAAGCGTCACCCCAGCAGCCCGTCGTCAACCTGAATGCCTGAACACAAAAATGGAGCGGACTGCTTCGCCGTGGGAAACTAGGCCGTGAACCTCTGAATTAGGTGGGCGCCACGAGCCAACCGTTAGGCTTTCCTGCCCCGCTCGCTTCCCGGGTTCCTCGAGAATCTGGCCTTCGATCCGGCCGGGAAGCCAAAGGGACAGGCCGTGCACACAGGCTGTCTATCCGCAGCACCTCAGAGATTCGTCATTGGTTCAAACAGCTTTCGTTCCCTCACCTGCTTCGAAGTACCGCTCCGCCAAGTATTGTATCGCGGCCTCAAGAAGTGGCCAAATCGGACCCCGGGGGATACGTATCCGGGCGCGCTGGCGGATTATACTTTCTCGCCTCGGTTAGGAACTCATCCATCGAGATGGGCTTGTCGACGGCTCGCTCATTCTTGATCCCAGCCAGGCACCGCAGCGACTGCAGCCCCAGCTTGCGATAGCTTTCGAACTGCGACTCGTCGAACCATTGATCCGCCGTAGTTTGATTGGGGAACGGAGCGTTGGTGTCCCGGTACGCCAGCACATCGCGCGAAACATCCCTGGTAATCGTGGGCTTGATGTAGATGATATGGCCTGTCTCCGGTTGCGTGCCGCCGGGGGGTGGCGGGTAGCTGATCGTTCCCACCACGCCGTGGGCCTTGGCGAAGCCTTTTGGGTCCGGTTGCAGATACGCGGTATCCAGCGTGATCTCGACGCCAAAATCGCTGCGGCATTTGCGAATGGTGTTGCCCAGATCGCCGAAAACCACTTTTTCGTCGGCATCGCCATCGCCCGCGATAATGTATTTGCAGCGACGCCGAACCAATTCATAAATCGCCAAATTCTCGAAATGGCCGCCGTCCGACAGATAAACGAACTTTGACATATCCGTCGTCGAAGCGAACAGCTCCGCCAGCAAATACGTAAGCGAACATCGGGGAGCGCCCTTGGGCTTGAGCCATGAGATTTCCTCGTTCGTGTAGCGGGGGTTTGCCAGCCACCAGCCGAGCCGAACGTCGAACATGGTCATCAGAAACGCGAGGGGCGGCGATGTGTGGTAGCCCATGTTGGGACTTGCCGCAGCGCCGGAGATCGAGATCGCGGTCCCGACGCGAACGCCGCCGATCATTTCGTGCGACGGATCATTGGAATCTTTCGGATAGGCGTATTCTTCGGTCCGTTGATAGCCGTCGGGTTTAACCAGTTCCGGGTCCGGCGTTTCCGCTTCGGGCGCGCCAGCAGAACTGTTCTTCCTGCTGCGAGCCGCCCGCATTTCCTTGTCCGTCCGTCGGTGCATCTCCTCGAAATCATATCCGCAAAATAGCGGCGTAAAGACAAAGGACTCGGCTTTGCGTTCCTGCCAAGCCAGCCGCTCTCCGTGGGTGACGTTCAACGCAGCGCAGAGGATCGGATAGGGCCCGGTGTACGGGCTTTTTTCGGCCACGTCCCAAACGTTTCTTGCGGACGCGGATTCTGCGGCCGCGTCGCTCACCGGGCGATTGCGGCGAAAAAGCGCGAGCGGCAGGTCGTCGTCCGGATCAAACCCGGTGAACGGATTGGGGCGGCGCCCCTCGCAACCCGCGCTTTCCCCGGTGCAATCCCGGCGGCTCGCTCCCAGATAACACCGGACCAGACGATTTCGATAGAGCAGGTTCATCGAGAAAATATTGATGTCTACCCGGCAAGACACCAGCACCGCCGCCGCCAACAGGCCGGCAAGAAAAATCCACAAACGCGAAACGTCCAGCGCGGAAGCCGTTTTCCAGAATTGTTCTTCCCGTTCGACCAGACTCGCCGACGACTCCATGCTGGTCCCGGCCGGCTCCATGGCCGCGTTTCCGGTCAGTGCCAGCACGGCGCCGTCGGCGGTCGAATGGGCCACACGCAAGGAGATGGCGATGCCTTTCTCTGCCGCCGGTACTTGTTCGGCAGCGCAGGTCGTGCACGTCGTTTTTGTTTCGCTCTTGTATTTCGCGATCCAGAACGCGCCCGAGGAAAGCAGAACCATCAAACCGATGATGAAAATGTAAGGGGAGACGACCGCACCAATTTCAAGGCCTCGGTTGCCGTCGCCTTGGCCCGATGTCTTGGAGCTTTTTCCGCTGATCACGCCGAACGCGGTAGTGGCCACCCAAGCAAGGGCCACCGCAGTCTTGGTCTTGATCCACTCTCCTTGCGTTGCGAACAGCCACGGCACGAAGATCGTCAACGCGAAAAGTCCCGTCCAGGCGATGCTGATCAGCATCACAAGCCCGCCCGCGCGGCCCCACCATTCCTGTTCTTCGTTCTGGATCAGAATCTTGAGCAAGCCGATGTGCAGCGCGCCAATGAACAGGAATGCGACCACGAACAGCAGCGGTCCCCAGGCCAGGGCGTGCGCAAAACCGCCCCCGCAGAATTTCCAGTAGCCAAGAATCTGCACCAGGAGGTCGAGCAAGAGTCCGCCAATCGCTCCCGCGCAGAGGGCGAAGGCGGGAATCAGAAGCCATTGGTACAGCGTCAGTCCTAACTTCTGGCAAGAATCTGCCGCGGGGGTTGTTTCGGCATCGTGCGAGGGGTCACCCCCACCTCTTTGCTTCGTCTTGCTCGGTTGTTTGCAACCATACAGTTTCCTCAGACGCACGATCGTCCAATAGCGGCACAGCACTCCAAAGACGTGCGTCACGCCGTAAGAACCGGCTCCGACCAACGCCCACCACCCGGCGGACCAATGAGCGATGTTGCCGCCTGCCGCCACCCAAAGAGCCATCATCGTGAGGACGGCGCTGCAGAACAGCGGCAGGATGACCAGAATCAGCACCCAGGTCTGACTGGCGCTGGGCGGAGCTTCAATCTTGGTGAACGAACTTCGCGTGGCCTGTGCCGAGGCCCAGCAAACGGTCCACGCCAATAGCAGCCCGGCGAACACCGCTATCCATATCGCAATGCCAGCGCGGTGGGTTCGAAACCAGCACGTCCCGGCCACGGCGTGGCTGGTCGCGAGCACGCACCAAGGCAACAAAATCACCGCCCCGAGCAAAGCAATCAAGATCAGCTGATTGAGGATGACGTTTCGCAGATAGGTGGCGACCGCGGCCCAGGTGTCGGCGCCAAAGATGCCGAGCCGTGGTGTCATGTAGTTGCTGTAATCGCGGAGGAAATTGACTTGCTTCGGCTCGACGTCGGTTTCGTTGGCAGGTCGAAACTCCGGGAAACCACCCAATTGCCGTTGCACTTCTGTTACGCCACCCTTCTGCCGATAGATCCAACTGGCCAGCCAGGAACCGATGTAACCGCCGCCGGATACCGTTGACAGGTAATCGATTTTGTCGAGGAGCTTGGCCTGCGCAAGGCCTTGCAGAATCCCCAGATTGAACGTGGCGCTGCGGATGCCGCCGCCAGAGAACGCAAGACCCGCGCCTTCGGGTTCGACGACGGTGTGGTCCTGTCCCCAGAGATGTTTGCGCTCTTCCTGCAACACTTCTTCAAACTTGGCCATGGCTGGTTCCTCGCGGGGGTTTGGCGAAGGCGGCGACGTGCGGACGCACAAGCACCGCACGACTTGGCGCCGAAGTCTCCCGCCAGCACGTTGCGGGAGTTATATAGGTCAGTATTTTACAAGTCAACGTACTACGTCAGCCTTCACGTACCTCGCCGCCACGCCGACGCCCTGCGTTGCTCGCGCTGGTACAACCGCAGACGAAAAAAAGCCCCGCGACCAAGATTGCATCGCGGGGCCCGGGGTTAAGCTAACTGGATGGACGGCTCGATAGAGTTCGCCCCTAGAAGTGAAAGCCCAGCTCCACCGTTTCACTGCGTGGCGATACGTAGTGCGTGCCGCTGAAGGTGGACAGGAAATTGTACAGGGCGGTCTTGTCGGTCAGATTGATAACCGTGAAGCGCAGGCTCCACTTGTACCGGTCGCCGTGGAAGAGGTTGTCCTGGCCCACGGATGCGTCGAACAGGTTTCGCGGCGCAATCCGAGGTGGGTTCTTGTCGTCATTCTCGGCCCCGGGCGCGGGAATGGAAACGTACTTGGAACCGTAACTCGAGGCGGGGCACAGATTCGCGCCGAACGACGAGCTGATGGGAGTTGTGGGCGTCGCCAACACGCTGCCGCAGAACAATCCTGCCTGGAACTGCTGGTCCGGTGTTATTCCCGACACGTCGATGAGGTCATTGGGGCCACCACCGGCTGGGCCGTTTGCACAGGACTCGCCGCCGAAACACGGCACGGGACCCGCGACAAGGCCGCTGTCGTAGCGCCAGTTGAAGCCAAACCAAGGCCCGGTCTTCCACGGTTGATACTGGATGTGCGAGGTCTGGTTGAACTTTTCGTCATGGTCGATGCGAAACACGGAGGCTCCCGCGGCGGTCAGCGGCGTGGCGCCGATCCCGCTGACCTGCGGAGTAAAGAAACGCGCCGCGACGCTGGACATCACCACAAACGCCGTCAGGCCATGGAAATTCGGAACCGAGGCGCGGATGGCATAGCCGGGAATCTTCGAACTATTCCACTCGATGGGATAGGTGATCGGAGTATCGCCCAGCACGCTGAAGTCGAACGCCTTGTGCGTATATTTCCAGATGTACTCGCCGTCTATCACCAGGTACTTACCGAAGGCCTGCTCAAGACCCGCGTGGAACTCGTTGCGGTGTCCCGGACTCAGCGGCGGTACGGACGACGAGACGCACTGACCGCCGGCCACCGACTCCTGAAGGTCGAAAATCACGGGGGTGTTGCAACCCGTGCTGGCAAGAATGAGGTTTTCATTGAACGGAGTTTCCATCGTGCGTGCGTAGGAAATGCGCAGAACGGTGTTGGTGGGCTTGATGTTGTAAGCGATGCCCAAGCGCGGTTCCAGTTGCTTGGCGCTGGCCATGCCGTTGTAAAAATCGGCGCGCGCACCGAGGTTGAAACTCCAGTTCCTTACCGAAATGGTGTCCTGCAGGTAAAGCGCGGTTTCCTTAATATCCGTGTGACCGTTAAAGGGAAACAGCGCGCTGTTGGTCTGTCCTGCCGGGCAGCCGTCAGAAGCCGGCAGCGGGGCCGTTCGGGTCAAGTCGTAACAACCCAGCAGGGGCGTAAACGTGGGATTCACCGTGCCTCCCGGATTGCCGATCCCGCCGCAAGCTGCCGGGTCGGTGAGGGACGGGTTGGTATCGAGACTTCCATCCGCATTGAGGCAAACCGCGTTCACCGTCGGATCGACGATGCCGAATTTGTCGTTTTCATTGAGAAAGGTGTGTTCGAAGGTGGCTCCCGCCTTCACGTTGTGGATGCCCTTCACGTACGAGACACTGGCGCGAAGTCCGGCATTGGTCAACGAACGGTTCTGGGCAACGGTTTCCAGTTGCAGATCAGGGGACTCATCGGCGAAGGGATTTGCGCTCGGGTAGTAGTTGTATTGGTCATGCCGCACGAAGGCCCCCACGGTCAGGACGGTCTTGGAGTTGATCAAGCGAGTCCACGATGGCGCGATGTTGAATGTCCCAATCTTTGAACGCTGATCCTGAGGTCCGACAGGCAGCCCGTCGGGTCCCAGGCCGCCGCAGGAAGCGGTTTGTCCAGGAGGGCAGGTTGGGTCCGCCGAGAGGAAACTCCAACCGGTCGCATTCTGCGCGTCATAGGAATTCGGGGTCTGAAACCAGGAGCGGCTGTAACCGATATTGAAGCTAATGGTGTCGGCTTCGGAAGGCTTATAGTCCACGCGGTCGAAGATGTTTTCTTCGTTTCCTTTGTCGTGCATGACGGCGAGTTCCGGTCCATCGAGAAACCGGCCGGTGTTCAAGCCGTTGGCGGAAATGTAGTTGCCCCATTTGTCGTTGCCGTACGCCAGGTCAAACCCTGCGTTCGCCGTTCCAAAAGACCCATACGAGCTGGTCACCTGGCCGTGAGGTTGGGTCACACCCAGTCCAGAGCGCGTGGTCACCACGATCACCAGGCTGGTCTTGCCCCCGAATTCCGCCGGTGGCGCTCCGGAAATGACTTCGAGGGATTGGATCGATTCCGAAGGGATCTGGTTCGAGAACACCTTGCTTTGCTGATCGGTGATGGGCTGACCGTCCACGGAAAACGAATTGGATGCATGGTCGCCAAGGCCATGGAAAAGCCCGTTTGAGTCGGCAGCCACCCCGGGCGTTGACAGCGTCACGAGCGAGCTAACAGAGGACGAGGCACTTTCCAGCGGTAGCTTGTCGAACAGGTTGCGGTCGACGTCGGTGTGGAACGTGGACTCATTCTCCACGAGATCTCCGCCGTTCGCTTCCACCGTTACGCTTTGTTCGGCTGCGCCGATCTTCAGACTGGCTTGCACCGCGACGGGTACGGTCGCACGCACGTCCACATCTTGCGTGTAGGGGGAAAATCCAGTTGCCGTGACCACCAGATGATACGGATTGAACGGCACGTTCGTGAAACGAAAGGTCCCGTCGCTTCCCGTGGTTGCGGTTCGCGTGTAGCCGCTGACGGGGTAAGTGATTTCGACCGTGGCGCCGGCCACCGTGGAGCCCGACGGATCTTTCACCACGCCTTCGATCGATCCGGAATTTCCGGACTGCGCAAACCCAGGCGCCCCGGCGAGTAGGAAACCCGAGCCCAAGAGCAAGACCGTTCTCACCGCTCTAACCCAAGGCAGATGAAAATAACTTCGAAAGTTCCTAAACATATTCTCTCCCGTCCCATGGGGACTCTGTATCGCTTGGCGATGGTGTGGAGTTGTGGATAGGGGCCGCTTCTGAAAAGCAGCGGCGGCGGTGATTGCGGCTCGGCAATCAACGCGAAGTGCGGAGACAACAGCTCAGGGAGTGTTGGTTATACGGAAGGAGGCGCTCGAGGGGTGCGGTGCAGGGCGAAAGAATTTGATGGCGCCGCGTGTTCTTGAATCGACGCGCTTCGTGTGACTTGCTGGGGCTCGGGAAGCAGATGGAGGCGTGCGACCCCGACGACGGGCGCATGCAGCGCTTGGCAGACCGCGCAGGTCGCTTCGGGTCCGTTGGTATGCTCGTGGAGAAACGCCGCGCCCGTGGCAACGTACAACAGCACCAGGCAGCCTAGGATAGCCAAGGCTTGCTGTGCGAACCGTCGGTGGGATGCAGGCTTCAAACGCATACAAAAACGGATACAGACACCACTATTCTAGCAGCTTAGACGACCGGGCACGACGATTGGTTGCGCAACTAGTAAGGTATTTTTTGCTGCTTGCCGCTTGGCAAATCGATGCGTACGCCTTGCGACGCGGGACCTGCGATCGGTTCCCGATTCGCTCGCTGCCGTCTGCCCCTCGACCATGGCTATAATGGGAGCCGCTTTTACCGAGAGAGGATGCTCATGAACTATCGCCGCTTCGGCCGGTCGGGATGGAAGGTCAGTGAAATTGGTTACGGCATGTGGGGAATTGCCGGGTGGACCGGCTCGGAAGACACGCAGTCGCTCGACTCGCTCCAGCGTGCCATCGACCTCGGGTGCAATTTTTTCGACACGGCGTGGGCGTACGGCGACGGCCACAGCGAGCAGTTGCTCGGCAAAATCCTGCGCGCAAATTCAGGGAAGACACTGTACACGGCTACGAAAATTCCGCCGAAAAATCGCCGCTGGCCCAGCCGCCCGGAATTCACCCTGGATGACTGCTATCCGCCGGACTACATCGAGGAATACGTAAACAAAAGCCTCGCCAACATCGGCGTACCTACCCTCGACCTGATTCAGTTTCATACCTGGGAAGACGCCTGGCTCGAAGACAAACGCCTGCGCCCGGTGCTCGAAAAGCTTTTGACTGCCGGCAAGGTTCGGGCGCTCGGCATCAGCATCAATCGCTGGCAGCCCGCCAACGGCGTGAAAGCGGTGCGCGCGGGGTTATTCGACGCGGTGCAAGTCATCTACAACATTTTCGACCAGAATCCCGAGGACGAATTGTTCCCAGCGTGCCGCGAAAAAGGCGTCGCTGTGATCGCGCGCGTCCCCTTTGACGAAGGCACGCTCACCGGCACGCTTACTGTCGAGAGCAAATGGCCCGCAGGCGATTGGCGAAACACCTATTTCGTGGCCGAAAATCTCAAGAACAGCGTCGCCCATGCCGAGGCCCTCAAGCCGCTGCTCCGCGACGGGCTCAGCATGCCCGAAATGGCACTGCGTTTCATCCTCAATAACAAAGACGTCAGCACCATCATCCCCGGCATGCGCAAGCGCAATCACGTGGACGCCAATCTCGCCGCCAGCGACAAAGGTCCGCTACCCGCCCAGCTACATTCCGAGCTGCGCAAACATCGCTGGGACCGCACGCCGACCAAATGGAGCCAGTAGGGCGGCGACCCCGAGTTCCGTGAATGCTTGACGGGTTTCGATATCACCGGAGACGTGACCGGAAAGGGAAAATCCCGGCCCCGAACATGGCACACGAGTCGCGAAATGCGTTCGTCACGCCGTTTGCTTTAGCGCGCGCTCGACCAGCGTAAGGCAGCGCTCCGCCTGTTCGCGCAGCATGTCGTTGTGTTCGCCAAGGTCGCGCTGCGTGCTGTGCAATTCATCGGCGATCGCCAGCGCGGCGAGCACCGCAATCTTGTGCGTATCGACGGTGGCCGCCGCGTCGGCAATCACGCGCATCTTGTCATCCACGAACGTCGCCAGTTTCTGCACGTATGCCGGATCCAGTTCGCCCTGAATCGTGTACGACTGTCCAAAAATTTGTACTTTCACCGGTGAACTCATGGTGACTCCCGCGACCACAGCCCCCGATTGTAGCGCACCGGGCCCTGCAGCCGCTCGGCCAAGAGAACGGGTTCTAGCTAGGTTCGGCTAAGGGCAGAGTTCATACCCAGTGCAGGTTCCGGTTGACGTTCAGCTGGCCCGGAGCTGCGCCCCAAGCTGCTGTTGCAGTGCAGCGACAATGCGCCCGGCAAAATCGGTGACTTGCGCGTCGGTCAACGTCGCGTCGCGGCTCTGAAACAGGACCCGCACCAGCAGCGAATATTTTCCCGCCGGCACATTCTTTCCGCGGAACAAATCGGTCGCCTCGATCGAAGCGATTTCCCGAATCTCGAGCGACCCGATTGTCTTTTTGACATCGGAAAAATGCGCGCCATCCGCCAACAACAATGAAAAATCGCGCTCCACCGCCGGGAACCGCGGCAGCGGTTCGTAGCGTCGCGAATCCTTGAGGTCGCGAATCGCAGCGTATACCGGTTCCAGCCGCAACTCGCCGAGAAACACGTCTTGCCGCAGCTTGAGACGCTCGGCCACACGCCGCGCAAGTTGGCCGGCGTCCCCCAGCCCTTCGCCGGCCAGGGCAACCTGCCCGCTGCGCGCAACGTGCGCCCAGTCGCCCGCAGCGTGATTCGCATCACTGCTCACCGCGGCCGTCGCGCGAGCATTCCACTGGAAACCACCGGCCAATTCGCCGAGAGAATCGAGATCGCCCTTTAAATCTGCGAACGAGTAAGGGCGTGCACTGTCGTACAAATCCTTTTCGCGCGCCTCGCCAGTCGCGCCAATCGTAAGCACGCGCGTCTCGACCGGCGCATTTCCATCCAGAGTGTACTGGCTGCCAATCTCGAACAAGCGCAGGTTGCGCTGTCCGTGGTTCAGGTTCCATTCGAGCGCCGAAGCCATCGTCACCAAACCCGTGGAGCGCAGCACCGCCGCTTCCCCCGACAGCGGATTGGCCATCCTCGCGGGCTCGACGCCAGCCGGACGGAACAATGCATCGCGCTCCTCATCCACGTGCGGGATCGTCAATATCTCGTGATAACCGAGCCCGATCAGCCGCTCGCGGACGCGCGTTTCCGGTTCGTAATGCGGCAAGCGCGCAGCGCCCTGGCGCGAAACCGGAAAGCGCGGCGGAAACTTGTCCAGCCCATAAATTCGCGCCACTTCTTCGATCAAATCGATTTCGCGTTCCACTTCCGCGCGCCAGGATGGCTGCGTGCATTCCCAAGCCGCCAGCAGCGATCCTTCCGCGCCGCGGTTGTGATCCACGCGCACCGGGGAAAATCCCAGCGCGCCGAGGCTCGCTTCGATCTCTTTGTCGGGAACGTCCGCGCCCATAACGCGGAGAATTTCCGCCCGCGTCAGCACCATCTTTTTCGGCGCGCGCTTGCCCGGATAAACATCGACGACTCCCGCGAGCAACTCGCCGCCGGCAAGCTGCAAGATCAGCTCCGCGCAGCGCCGCGAAGCCAGCTCGGCCATTTCGGGATCAGCGCCCCGGCCAAACCGTGTGGATGCTTCGGTGTGTAATTTCAAGACTCGCGTGGCGCGACGAATGGCGATCGGCTCGAACCAGGCACATTCGATCAACACGTTTTTGGTGGAAAACGAGATTTCCGTCTCCGCGCCGCCCATGATTCCGCCGATGGCAACGGCCCGCGACCCATCGCCATCCGCAATCATGCAAATGCCCGGATCGAAGGTCCGCTCGATGCCATCGAGCGTGTGCATTTTTTCGCCCGGCTTGCCTTTGCGCACGACGATGCGGTGATCGCGCACCTTGTCGCAATCAAACGCGTGCAGCGGGTGACCAAGCTCCAGCATCACGTAGTTGGTCGCATCCACGACGTTGCTGATGCTGGCGACGCCGCTCGACTCCAGCCGTTCGCGCAGCCATGCCGGCGACGGCTGGATCTTCACGCCGCGAATCACGCGCGCCGTGAAGCGCCCGCAAAGTTCCGGAGCCTCTATCTCCACTCGCACCGCGTCGCCCGCCTTCGCCGATCCTTCCGCAGGTTTGGGCAAAACCGCTTTCAGCGGCAGCTTGTAAACCGCGCCCACTTCGCGCGCGATTCCGTAGTGGCCGAGGCAATCCGGTCGATTCGACGAAACTTCGGCGTCGATCACCGCACCATGGGCGCCTTTTTCCACGCCACCAATGTTCGTGCCGGAAAGCGCCAGCCGGGACGCCAGCTCCTCCGGCGACGCGGTCACGTCGACGAAATCCTTCAGCCAGTGGTAGACAACTTTCATGTCCTAATCCTGCGTCGCCAAACGGCCGAAATAAACGTGCGTCGAATATTCCATCCGCACCTGGCCGTTTTGCTGATTCGCGCGGAACAATTCCTGCAACTCCGCCATCATCGCCGCGTAGTTGGCCTGGCCTTCCTGCGGGGCGTAGGAACTGCTCCGTAGTCGGCCTGCGAGACCTTCCCAGTCGAGGATCTGCTGGTTCGGCACGCTGCGTTGCGAAACCGAGCCGCCGGCGAAAAAGTCCTGCATCGAGCCGCTCTCAGG
>Ga0181522_10000109_pt1 | contig 66666 bp, 53 predicted proteins | sample PEATcosm2014_Bin_27_FD_121103 | JGI IMG/M metagenome (GOLD analysis project Ga0181522, IMG submission 121103) | Peatland microbial communities from MTU Mesocosm Facility, Houghton, MI, USA - PEATcosm2014_Bin05_10_metaG | ecosystem: Environmental > Terrestrial > Soil > Wetlands > Peat | place...
GCTCCATGTTCAGGATGAAATCGACATCGCCCTGCTTGTATCGCAGCACGTTCTTCGAGCGGTGGCGTGCAACCGCCGTGAACCCCATGGCTTCGAACACGCGCGCCAGCGCCTGCGGATCGGGGCTGGTGAATTCGACGAATTCGAAACCGTCGGTGCCGAGCGGATTCTCGAACAGATCTTCTGACATCGATGCTCTCCTGCGCGACCGCGGCGCGACCCATCGACGCCATTGTACATTAGTTTCAATTGTTACTATATCAGCCCGACTCGAGCGGCAGGCCCGCGTTCTTGACCACCGAGCGCAGCACGAAGCTCGAGTCCACGCGCGCCACGCCCGGCAGCTTGGTAAGTACCTTGCTGTGCAGCCGCTCGAAATCCTCGGCGCTGCGGGCGACCACGCGCAGCACGTAATCCGACTCGCCCGTGGTGAGATCGCACTCGGTGACTTCCGCGACGCTGGCCACGGCCTGCTCGAAGGCGCCGAGATCCCGATCGGTCTGGCCCTTGAGCGTGATGCGGATGATGAAACTCACCGTGACGCCGATCTTGCTGGCGCTGAGCACGGCGGTGTAGCGCTCGATGACGCCACCGCGTTCGAGCAGCCGCACGCGCCGCAGGCAGGCCGATTCGGACAGCCCAACGCGCGCCGACAGCGCCGTATTGGAAAGCCGGGCATCGCGCTGGAGCTCGCGGAGAATTCGTCGATCCTGGCGATCTATTAGCATAATCCGTCACTTTGCTTGATTGAACGCAATATTCTGCCAAAGAACCCGGCTATGTTCAGCACTTTTGCAAATCTCTGCCAAGCGAGCGCTGCCAGAATCTGGCCGATACCGCGCGGACCACCGCGCCACCTTTGGGAGGGTCGTAATCATGCGTGTCGGCGTCCCCACTGAAATCAAGGTTCACGAATATCGGGTCGGCCTGGTGCCAGCCGCCGTGCGCGAGCTGGTCATGGCGGGCCATGAAGTGGCGGTGCAAAGCGGCGCCGGACGCGGCATAGGCTGCAGCGATGATGACTATCGGGACGCCGGTGCCCGCATTGCCGCGGACGCGGAGGCGATCTTCAGGGACTCACAGCTGATCGTGAAGGTGAAGGAGCCGCAACCGGCCGAATGCGCACGGCTGCGTCGCGACCAGGTGCTGTTCACCTATCTGCACCTCGCCGCCGATCGTGCGCAGGCCGACGCACTGCTCAAATCGCAGTGCGTCGCCATTGCCTATGAGACCGTCACTGCCACCGACGGCTCACTGCCGCTGCTGACCCCCATGAGCGAAGTGGCCGGGCGCATGTCGATACAGGTCGGCGCGCAGTATCTGCAGCAGGCCACCGGCGGCCGCGGGGTATTGCTCGGCGGTGTGCCCGGTGTGGCACCGGCCAAAGTGGTCGTGATCGGCGCCGGCGTCGCGGGCAAGAATGCGGTTGAAATGGCCCATGGGCTGCGCGCCGAAGTCACCGCCATCGATCGTTCGATTCCGCGCCTGCGCGAGCTCGATGCGCAGTTCCGCGGCGCCGTGCGAACTCTGTTCTCGACCTCGGATGCCATCGAGCGCGCCGTGGCCGACGCTGACCTGGTGATCGGCGCAGTGCTGCTGCCCGGCGCGGCAGCGCCCAAGCTCGTCACGGGCGCCATGGTCAAGCGCATGCGCCCTGGCTCGGTGCTGGTCGACATCGCGATCGATCAGGGCGGCTGCTTCCAGACCAGCCGTCCCACCACACACGCTGCGCCGACCTACACCGTCGACGGCGTGATTCATTATTGTGTGACCAATATGCCGGGCGCGGTGCCGCGCACATCGACCTTTGCACTCAACAACGCGACGCTGCCCTATGCGCGCGCGCTGGCGGATAAAGGCTGGGAGCGCGCCACCGCGGATGACCGCGGACTGGCCGCGGGACTTAATGTGGTCCGCGGCGCGATCGTGCACCCCGCGGTGGCGCACGACCTGGGTTTCCCCACGGCCGCCTGAATCGGGGCGGCCCTAGGCCTTAAGCCGACAGACCGCCCATGCACAGGTATTTGATGTCGATGTACTCGTTGATACCGTAGCGCGAACCTTCCCGGCCGAGGCCGGACTGTTTGACACCGCCGAATGGTGCGACCGCGGTGCTGATGAGTCCGGAGTTGATGCCGATCATGCCGCTCTCGATGGCACCGGCCACGCGCCACACGCGGCCGATGTCGCGCGAGTAGAAGTATGCGGCCAGCCCGAACTCGGTGTCGTTGGCGAGCCGGATAGCCTCGGCCTCATCCTTGAAGCGGAACAACGGCGCCACCGGGCCGAAAATCTCCTCCTGCGCCAGGCGCATGCCGGCAGTCACATTGGTGAGCACCGTGGGCTCGTAGTAAGTGCGCCCCAGGACGTGCCGGCGACCGCCGATCAGCGCCTTGGCACCACTGCTGACCGCCTCGCCCACCAGTTCCTCCACTTTGGCCAGCGCCGCCTCATCGATCAGCGGACCCTGTTCGACGCCGGCATCCATGCCGTTGCCCACCTTGAGTTGCGAGACCGCCTTGGCGAGCTTGTTGGCAAACGCCTCATACACGCCGTCCTGCACCAGCAGGCGATTCGCGCACACGCAGGTCTGGCCGGTATTGCGGTACTTGGAGGCCATCGCGCCTTTCACGGCCGCGTCGAGATCCGCATCGTCGAACACGATGAAAGGCGCGTTGCCGCCCAGTTCCAGCGACATCCGCTTGAGCGTGGGCGCGCATTGCGCCGCGAGCAGGCGCCCGACCTGGGTCGAGCCGGTGAAGGTCATCTTGCGCACCAGCTTGTTGGATGAGAGTTCGCCGCCGATGGAACGCGCATCGCCGGTCACCACGCTCAGCACGCCAGCCGGTACCCCGGCCCGCGCGGCCAGTTCCGCCATGGCGAGTGCCGATAGCGGCGTCTGCATCGCCGGCTTGACCACGATCGTGCAGCCTGCAGCAAGTGCGGGGGCAACCTTGCGCGTGATCATGGCAGCGGGGAAATTCCAGGGTGTGATGGCCGCGCAGACGCCCACCGGCTCGCGCGTGACGACGATGCGCGCGTCGGGCCAGGGCGAGGGGATCGTCTCGCCATAGATTCGTCGCGCCTCTTCGGCAAACCACTCGATGAAGGAGGCTGCGTAGCCGATCTCGCCGCGCGACTCGGCCAGCGGCTTACCCTGCTCGGCGGTCATCAGCTGCGCCAGGTCTTCCTGGTGGGTCAGCATGAGTTCGTACCAGCGGCGCAGCACCCGCGCACGCTCGTCCGCGCTCCGGGCGCGCCAGCCCGCAAAAGCGCGGTGCGCGGCCTCGATGGCGCGCCGCGCTTCGACCGCGGTGCCATCCGGCACCGTACTCACGAGTTCACCGGTGGCTGGATTGTGTACTTTGCGCGTGGCGCCACTATCGGCGCCCACCCATTGGCCATCGATGTAGCACTGGCTCTTGAGCAGACCGCTGTCCTTGAGATTCATTCCTCTCTCCAACCGAAGCTTTGAATGGGATTCAAACGAACGCGAGGCGCGGCCGTCTAGTCCGGGCGACGCCCTCGGGCCAGGAGCACTGCGATGCCCGACAGCAGCGCAAAGCACCCTGCGATCAGCGCGGATCCGGCGGCGCGGTGCTCCTCCCCCAGTGCCACCAGGATTGCGTAGGCGGCAAAGCCGGCAGCGGCGCAGGCGAAGATCGCAGCTGTCAACGCCAGTGCCAGCACCGCGGCCAGCTTGCGAATCTCGCCGCGTTGGGCTTCCATCAGCCGCGTGGTGCCGCTGGCGAGCAATGAGCCGACGGCTGAAGTCACTCGGGCAAGCGTGGCCAGAAATGGCGTCACGCGGTCGTGAATATCCTCGCTCTCTTGCTCTGCCATGCCTTGCTTCCCCGACGCACCGTCACGACTTGCGACGCGCGAGCAGCCGCTGCAATTCGTCCGTCAGTGGACTGGTGTCATCGCTCATGCCGCATCCGTCACGCCCATGGCACGACGATGATAGAGCAGTTCGCCGCCAATGGCGCGTCTATCCGCCGAACCGGAACCCGTACCCGAGCGTGATGATGTCGCGATCGTCATCGTCGTTGGTAAAGCTGCGGTACCAGCTCAGCATCACACTGCTGTTCCGGCTCCAGCACCATTCGACGCGCAGTCCGGACAGCCCGGATAGTGCCGCCGAACTCTCCTCGCCCGGGGGTTGCGCGCCGAGCGGGGTGTAGATGCCGACCCCGGCGCTCATGGCGAGCCTGCCTCCGAGCACACTGTCCACCAGCCAAACCTGGCTCGCGATCTGCTCACGCTGCCCGCTGGTGCTGCCGACAATGTGAAACCAGGTGGCCGACCAGGCCGCCCACGGGACCAGTGCCAGCCGGTATTCCAGCCCCACGGTGCGATCCTGGTGTGAATTCAGCTCGTTGTAGATCATCTCGCCCGCGAACAGCTGAATCTGCTGACGTGCGATGGGCGGTGCGCCATCGGATCCCGAGCCCGACAGCGCGCGCTCGCTGCGCCCGAAGTGATAGCCGCCGCCGACCAGGAAGCCGACGCTGTTTACATCCCCGGGCGCGTAGACTTCGTTGACCCGCAGATTCATGAACCACGAGGGCGTGATATTCAGCGACAGCGATGCGGAAGCAAGTCCGGCGACGCTGTGCACATCGCTGTAGCCGCGCGCCGTGGATTCCTGCTGCGTGTCGAAGTAGAAATAGGGTCCCACGCCAAAGTTGAATTCCATGCGATTGCGCCACGCGGTCGCGCCGAGCCACAGTTGGGTCGCCAGGCCGTCGCGATGATGCCCCAGGGTATGCCCTTCGTTCAGCCATGACAGCGACGCGCCAAGCTGGCTCGACACGGGTTCCTGGAATTCTAGCTGCCAGCCATAGGTATTGGATGGATCGTTGGTGGCGTCGGTAACGCCCGCCAGCGCCAGCAGCGTTTCGCTGCGCGCTGGTGCGGACAGCAGGGCACAGACCATTGCCGTGCAAATAGTACGCTGCGCTGTAGATAGCCAGCCCGGGCGAGGCATGGCTACAGGCCAACTCATACCCCTCCCCTGGGATTTCGACTTGATTGCGCGCGCGCAGATGTATCACTGTTCGCCGCCGCGCGTCAGATCGGTTTACATTTCTTGGCACTGGGGAGTGATCAGTAGTGGACGTAGACGCCGAAGGTCAGACCGCGCGGCAGCAGCTGCACGGATATCGGAATTTCACGGCGCGTGCTCCAGTAGCCCACGCCACTGCCCAGCGCCCAGCCGGCGATGACATCGCTCTGCCAGTGCACGCGATTCTTCAGGCGCGCGATGCCGGTGTAGAGCGGCAGCGCTTCGAGCGCCCATATCCACGGATCGCTGCGCGCATAGTTGACGATGAGCGGTGTAACGAAGCTCGCCTGCAGCGTGACCTCGCCGCTCGGAAAACTATCGCAGCAGCTGCCCTGAAACCATTTGTTGGGATTGCCGCCCTGATCGGGCCGCGCGCGGCTGAATGCCAACTTGAGAATCTCCGCGCTGATCGAGGAGATCGCCGTGGAGTCGACACTTTGCCAGAAGGTGCGTCCGAGCTCGCTGTCGCGGCCGAACCAGATGCCGCCGCCGATTTCGGTGGCAAGTGCGGCATATTCGAGCACATTCTGATCCTTTTGCGCCCAGATGCCTTGGGTGTCGAGCCCCCACTCGTGATCGATGCCGAGCGGTCCGCCGCCCGCCTGGACACAGCTTGCGCGCAGCAGGCCCAGCAGCAGAACCCCGATCGGCGCCCAACGATTCGCCGCGCGTCGCGAATTACTTTGCATTGCAAAGTATAGGCACAAAAAATTCAGGCACGCACCAGTGACTGGCCGCCCGCGGGCTCCGCATCCGCCTGCACCGCCGCGGCGGCATCGAGGATCACCTGCTCGAGGACCGACACATAGTCGAGGTAGCGCTTGCGGCCCTTGGCCGTAATGCGGCACATCGTCTGCGGCCGATTGTGTTCGAAACCCTTGGAGATCTCGACCAGCTTTGCCACCTGCAGCACCTGCAGATGCCGGCTGAGGTTGCCATCGGTCAGGGCGCACAGTTGTTTGAGATCGGCAAACCGCAGGCCTTTGGGATTGGCGATCAGGGAGCTTAGCAACCCCAGACGCGCGCGCTCATGAATGATGCGATCCAGCCCGTCGTAGGCGAATCGGCTGCCGCGAATTGGAGGCGATTTACGCTCGCTCATCGCCGTCCCAACAATTGGATTTCAGCACCCCCGCCACGATCAGCTGCCCGACACCAAATGGCACACCCATCAGCCAGGGTCCGAGTGCCCGCGGACCGGCTCCGATCGAGAGACACATCAGGCCGCAGCACAGATACCAGATCCCCGCGACGAACATGGCGCGCGGCAGGAAGCGGCATGAGGCGAATACACCCAGGCTGAAGATTACCTGCCAGAGCCCCGGCAACATCCACAGGTCAGGCGGGGCATAACGCAGCAGCACCACCGTCAGCAACAGCCCGGCCACGATGGCGGGCAGGAACTGTTCGGCTGCGGCCCGCATCATCTGCGCGGCGAGTCCGCAGTGCAGTCGCCGCGCGCGCGTGACCGTCTCCACGCTGATGATGAGCAGTGACAGCGTCGCGGTGGGCACCCAGATAGCGAGGTATGCGACCACATCGCGTTGCGGCGACGGGAGCCAATAGGCCTGCCACAGGGCGGCAGCGAGCGCCAGCAGTCCGGTGGCTGCCAGCGTGCTGGGTCCGTAGCCCCGAAACAGCGCGCCCCGCGCGATTTGGCCGCGAATTGCGCTGATCTCGGACAGAGCCTTGTGCAGATCGGTGGTGGCCATGCAAGCACCGCTTTACGTTGTAGAGCCATGCTAGCGCAATCGGGCCACGCCTGGGCGGCGCCGGCAGCGTGGCCGGCACCGCCCCGGGGAGCGCAGCTCGGGTCAGTTGGTGTCGGCCGCTTCGCCGGCCCCCTTTACGGGCACGTCGTTCGGGTTATCCAGCACGACCAGCACCACGCGGCGGTTCATCGATCGGCCCTCAGGCGTGGCATTGGTAGCGACCGGCTGAGTCTTGCCATAGCCCTTGGCGATCAACTCGTCGGCGGGGACATGCTGGGCGATCAGGTAGTCGCGCACGGACAACGCACGGCGCTGCGACAGCGTCAGGTTGTACTCGGCCGATCCGATGCCGTCCGTATGGCCCTGCACCTCGATCCGCAGCCGCGGATGCTCGCGCAGTCCCTCGGCCGCCTTGTCGAGCACTGGCTTGGAGGCCTGCGTCAGCGTCGCCGAGTTGTACTCGAATTCGACGCCTGTCAGCGTGATCGTGCGCGGCACCGGTGGGGGCGGCGGCGGCGCGGGCGGCTCAGGCGGGGGCGGCGGAGGCGGCGGAGGCGGCGGAGGCGGGGGCGGGGGCGGCGGCGCCACTGCCACGGGCGCTGGCGCATGCGGGCCGCCGAAGCCGAATTGAAAGCCCAAAGTCGCGATGTAGTCGAACAGGCTGCGCGAGTCGGTCGCGTCGGCGTCATAACGCACTTTGAAATCCGGGCGCAGCGCGAAGCTGGCGGTGCCGTCGCCGCTTTCCCACAGCTTGATCATCAGTCCGACGCCGGCCTGCGCGAGAAAGTCGGTGGTGTTCGGCGCGGTATTGAAATTCTGCAGCGCGCCGATGCCCAGCGATACATAGGGCGCAATGACCTGATCGCGGTTCCACACGCGCAGCACATCGAACGAAAACGCGTAAGGGTATTGATGACCCGCCGCATGTTTGTAGTCGAGCTTGGAGCCGTCGTAGTTGACCTCGGCACTCCAGTCCGGGGATAGATTCATGCCGGCGCCGAGTCCCCACAGCAGCGAGTCATCCAGTCCGCGTTTGCTATCCGGGATGATGCCGCCGATCTGTGGGTTGAAGTAGAACTGTCCGACGTCGTCTCCCGCGCTGGCTACAAGCGGCGCGAGGACGATCAGACCGATCAGGGTGAGACGTTTCATTGCAGAGCTCCTTAGGCATGCTCAGGTGGCGCCTAAGATAGCGGACTTCGCACCGCGTCGCTACTGCGCCACACGTCCCGGAAGCAGCTAATTTTGTAAGTTATACCGTGTTTTTTTGCGGCAACATGAGAAGCTGCGATTTGAGTGCGTTACCGCTCATAGGTAGGGCGAGATCAGCCAGCAGAGGCTGTCGCGGACCCGCGCCAGCACCCGGGTGCTTTTCAGATCGGCCAGGGAGAGCTCGGGCGCACGATCGCGCACCGCGGCCACGGCGTCCCCCATGCGCGTGCACAGCGCCGTATCGAAGACTTCCATCGCGATTTCGAAGTTCAGTCGCAGGCTGCGGGTATCGAGGTTGACCGAACCGATCTGTGCGTAATCGGCATCGACGATGAACAGCTTGGCGTGCGAAAACGGCGGTTCCTGTAGGTGCACGTGCACGCCGCGTTCGACCAGCGCCGGTAGCCAGTGCAACGTCGCCCAATCGATATAGCGCAGGTTGCTATGACGGGGCAGCACCAGCGACACCTCCACTCCGCGCAGCGCCGCTTCCTGCAGCGATGCCACCAGTTCGGGCGGCGGAATGAAGTAGGGCGTCATGATCAGGATTCGGCTCCGCGCCGCGCCAATGGCGCTGGCGAGGATGAGCAGCAGCTTTTCGATGTTCTCATCCGGGCCACCCGTGATGGTGCGGCAGACGGAGTGGCCTGGCTGCCCAAGTGCGGCTGCGGCACCGACCGGCAGCGCCTCGCCACTGGCAAAGTGCCAGTCCGCGGCAAAAACGCCGGTGAGTTGCCCGACCACGGGTCCCTGCAGGCAGAAGTGAATGTCGGTCATGCGTCGCCCGGCCTCGCGGCCGCCGATGTTCATGCCGCCCATGAATCCCACCTTGCCATCGGTGAGCAGGAGCTTGCGGTGATTGCGGCAGTTCAATGAAAGATTGGGCGGCAGCAGCCGCGGCGGCAGGAAGCGCTCGGTCCTGACACCGGCCCGGCGCAATATTGGGACCACGTGCGGCCAGTCGTACCATTCGCCGATTCCATCCACCAGCACCCGCACACTGACCCCGCGCACCACGGCCGCGCGCAGTGCCTCGACGAATCGGCCGCCGACGGGATCGGTCTGGAAGATATAGGTGGCCAGGTAGACACTGCTCTGGGCCTCGGCGATTGCCTGCAGCATGCGAGGAAAAGCGACCTCGCCGTTGTGCAGCTGCTCGATGTGGTTGCCCGCGAGCAGCGGCAGCCCGGTCAGTGTGTCGCCGACGCGGCGCAGCCCGGCCAGGGCCGCGTCGATGGCAACGGAGTCTGAAGGGCGGTGCTGCTGGTTCGCTGACGCTACGTGGGCCTGTCCGGAGGTGGCCACGCGATTGATGCCAAACAGCCAGTAGAGGATCGAGCCGCCCAGCGGGAACAGCCAGCACAGGGCAATCCAGCTCATGGCGCTGCGCGGATCTGATTTGGTGAGCAGCGCGTGCAATGCCGCCGCCGCGGCGCTGACAAGGTAGACCATCACGAACAGGCCACCAGCCAGCGCGCCGGCCGAGCAGGATTGGACTGCGCACTGAAACACTGGGCTGGATCATAGCCCAGTGACCTTAGGGGCGCGGTTGACCTGGGTCCGTCGCGCTTTCAGACTCGAACCTCAATACAACGGGAGGTGCAAGTGAGCGATGCGGCGATCATGCTGGTCGGAGATATCGGTGGCACCAATGCGCGCTTTGCCACCGTCGATGTTTCCAGGCCCCTGCCCTGGCGACTCGAAAACCGGCAGGAATTCGCCGCCGCCATTCCGACATTCGAGGAAGCGCTGAAGCGCTACGTGGATCTCGCCGGTCTCGCCCAGGTGCCGCCTGCGGCGACGATTGCCGTCGCAGGCCCGGTCACCGATGGCCAGGTGCGACTGACCAATCGCGACTGGCTCATTTCCGAAGATGCGCTGCGACGATTCGGGTGCAGCGCCGCGCTGCTGATCAATGACTTCATCGCACTCGCCTTTGCCGTCGAGACTCTGGGGCCGGCGGATCTGCGCCTGCTCGGACCGGATCTTGCCGGCATCGCTGCCGAGCCCATCACTGTTCTCGGCGCCGGCACCGGCTTCGGCGTCTCCTGCCTGGCCCGCTATCGCAAGCGCACGGTGCCGGTGGCCACCGAAGGCGGTCATATCGGATTCGCGCCGGGCGATGCGCAGGAAGTAGCAGTGTTGCAGCAGTTGATGCGGCGCTTCGGACGGGTGTCCGTGGAGCGCCTGCTGTCGGGTCCCGGACTCGAAAACATCCATCAGGCGCTCGAGGAAGTCGCGGGGCGACCCGCTGCCAGGCTGACCGCGGCGCAGGTGACCGAGCGGGCGATCGGGGGCGATTCCGCGTGCGGGGCGGCACTGTCGATGTTCTGCGCGGTGTACGGTTCGGTGGCGGGGGACTTTGCGCTGGCGCATGGCTCCCGCGGGGGCATTTACATCGCCGGCGGCATCGCTCTGAAGATCGACGCCTTCCTGGCAAAGAGCGCATTCCGCAGCCGTTTCGAAAGCAAAGGACGCCTGTCACCCTTCGTGCAGTCCATTCCTACCAGGATCATCACCAGCGGCGATGCGGCGCTGCTGGGATCGGCGCGAGCCGGTTTCACCCTGCACGAAAAGCCCTGATGCGCACGCAGGTCGTCATCGTCGGGGCGGGCCCATCCGGCCTGCTGCTGGGGCAGCTGCTGGGTAAACACGGCATATCGAATATCGTTCTGGAGCAGCGCAGCGCCGACTATGTGCTCGGCCGCATACGGGCAGGCGTCATCGAAAAGTGGTCGGCCGACCTGCTCGCTGAGGCCGGTGTCGGCGCCCGCATGCAGCGCGAAGGCCTGATTCACGGCGGCATAGAACTGTGTTTCGACGGGCAGCGGCACCGGATCGATTTCCAGGACCTGATCGGCAAGAGCGTGGTGATCTACGGGCAGACCGAGATCACCCGCGATCTGATGAATGGACGCGCGGCGTCAGGCGGCCAGACCGTGTACGAGGCGGCCGATGTCAGCCTGCACCAGGACCCGCCGGATCGCTGCCGTGTGCGCTATCGCCATGGCGGCGCTGTACACGAGATCGAGTGCGACTTCATTGCCGGCTGCGACGGCTTTCATGGCGTCAGCCGCAAGAGCATCCCGGAAAATATTCTCAGGTGTTATGAGCGCGTCTACCCGTTTGGTTGGCTGGGTATCCTGGCCGACCAGCCGCCGGTTTCCAATGAATTGATCTATGCCAATCATGAGCGCGGCTTCGCACTGTGTTCGATGCGCTCAGCCACGCGCAGCCGGCTGTACCTGCAATGCCGCCTGGACGATCACGTCGAGGACTGGCCGGACGAACGCTTCTATGAAGAACTCAGCCGCCGATTGGACCCGGCGGCAGTGGCAGCATTGCAGCACGGCACCTCCATCGAAAAGAGCATCGCGCCGCTGCGCAGCTTCGTGGCGGAGCCGATGCGCTACGGGAATCTCTTCCTGGCGGGGGACGCGGCCCATATTGTGCCGCCCACAGGCGCCAAGGGACTGAATCTGGCTGCCAGCGACGTGTACTACCTGTGGCAGGCACTGCTGGAGTTTTACCGCGAACACTCCAGGACCGGTCTCGATGCCTACTCGGCGCGCGCACTGCGGCGTGTGTGGAAGGCGGAACGCTTTTCCTGGTGGATGACCTCCATCCTCCACTACTTCCCGGAGGGCAGCGGCTTCGATCAGAAGATCCAGCGTGCCGAACTCGAATTCCTGGTCTCATCCCGAGCTGCCAAGACCGCGCTGGCCGAAAACTACGTTGGCCTGCCCTACTGATCAGAAAAAATCGCTGTAGGTTATGTTCAGCATCAAAAGTGCTGCATAAATCGCTCTTGCAGCTATGGACCAGCGCGAATTCTTGTGACAGCCTAGGGCGGTTTCCAAGCAATCCTTCAATCCGCTGCGGTCGGCAGCCGGGCAGTCATGGAACACCGATGGGGTGAACGGATCGCGGTCGATATCCCAGTGCAGGTATCGGCCCCGCCGTTGTTCGTCGGTACCGGGCGCATCACCGATATCAGCATCAGCGGCGCCTGGATCAGCGGCCGGTTCGATCTGCCGCCGCTGGCGCGCGCCTTCGTGGTGTTCGATTTCCTGTTGGGTGGCGCGCCGGAGTCGTTACCGATTGCCTGCTTCGTGGCACGCGTGCGCGCGACAGGCATGGGTGTCGAGTGGCGCGAACTCGCGCCACAGATCGTCAGCGATCTGATGCTATTCGCGACCGGAACCAATCATGCGCGCGAGCAGGGATTGGTCGCGCCGGCAGTGGCCTTGTCGCAGGAGGATGAGCTCGAGGTAGCCCTGACGGTCACATCCCGGATCGGTTGAAAATCCTCGCAATCGCTCGAGGCCGATACATAGCGGTCGTGGCGGCCGCACAGTCCATCTTCGGCGCGCACCGATGCCCAGGCCGAACTCATGCTGCTCAATCCGCGCAATCGGCTTTCGATCTCCGCAGGCTGGGACCGGAAGTGAGCACACCGCGCACATCCGGCGGACGCGAGTGCGGTCATTGCCCCAGCCGCGTCCAGAAGTCGACAAACACGTGGGTCGACAGAAAGAAACCCAGCACCACGTTGACCACTACTCCGGCCGTGAACGCATAGAACGGGCGCGCACCCACGGAGAAGAATTCGCGAAAGCGGGTGGTCAGGCCAATGCTCAGGAAAGCAAAGGTGAAGGCCCAGGTGCGCAGCGCCTGCAGCGGCGCAACCAGTCCCGGCACCACGGTCTGCTTGTAGTCGGCGTAACTATGACCCTGGGCGACCCAGGTCACCAGGGCGGAGGCCAGCAGGAAACCGAGCACGAACTTGGGAAAGCGGCGCCAGATCTCCGCGGCTCCCGCACGGTTGCTCACGCCGGTGGATTCCCAGCGCGCGGTGGCCACGAGGGACAGCACCAGCGCCCAGACGCCGATCCAGATATCCCGGCCGATGACTTTCATCAACGTAAACGCGCTGACAGCGGCCTCCGCAGCGCCGTGAATTCCGGGAACATTGCCGGCATAGCCGCCGTAGGTCTGCGCGGCGGCCAGGCCCGCCGCGTCGGCAAACTCGGAGGTGCCGATCCAGGCGCCCGCAACGCCGGTGGACAGGCCCAGCGCGCGCGAAACCAGCGGCAGCGCGTAAATCATGACAATCGCCCAGGCCACCACCAGCGATATCGCTACCGAGACATCCTGGCGTTTGGCGCCAACGGCGCCGCCCACCGCGATCGCGCCGGACACCCCGCAGACCGCTCCCCCCGTGCCCAGCACGGCGGCCAGCCGGCGGTCCAATCCCAGTCGCACCGCCGTCAGATAGATGACACCGAAAGTGACCAGCGAGACGATGGCTGCCTGAACGATGGCGACAGGCCCCGCCCAGGCAATCAAGGTCAGCGGCAGGCTGGTACCGAGCAGCACGATGCCCGTCTTGACGTAAAACTCCACACGCAGACCGGCGTCGGCCCACTTGGGCACACCCAGGGTGTTGGCGACCAGCAGGCCCAGCGCCAGGGCGACCAGCGGCGGTTCAAGATTGTAGCGGGAGGCCTGATCCCACAGACCGAGAAAGTACAGCGCCAAGGCGACCACATAGATGAGCGCGAAGGAGACCAGGAAGCGCGAAACGCGGATACCCAGCGCTGCCGCCGCAATACCGAACAGCACCGACCACAGCACCAGCAGGCTCAAATACTGCAGCCAATGGGCCTGTAGCTGCGTGCCGACCTGCGAGAGATGGCTCCATTTCTGCGGAGCGATGGCGATCCACTTGAGGCTTTGGCCATTCGCGAACAGCGCAGCTGCCACCACCACCAGCCCGAGACCGATCCAGATGGCCCACCAATCCTCCTTGCGGATGGCATCGCTCCAGAACGAACTGCCACCGGCTGCGGACGGGGCGGACCGCTCTGCGATCTCAGTCATTTCAACTCCATTTGCGATGACATCCTGATGATGCCTGCACGCTAAACGACTGGGCGCCGGTAATCGATTAGCAATTTGACATGGTTAGATTCGTCGCCGCTATGTGCGACCCGCCGGCGCCGGGCGGCGCCAGCGGACCGAGGTGGAGCCGGTTTCCGCGGGCAGCGGGGCCGGTTCCCGACTCGCGAGCATGGCTGCCAGGGCTTCCGCACGCGCGCGCAGCTCACCGACCGCCGTGGCCTCCCAGTAAGCCGCTCTGAGCATGGGACCGAGGTAGAACAGCCGGTGCGCGCAGCTTCCGGTGGCATCGATCAGGGCGCCGTGCGGTCCGGTCCGCGGTCCCAGTCCCAGCGTGTCGGGGGTTGCCAGTCCGGACGCCAGCAGCTGGCGCCACAGTGCATCCGTGGTGTATTGCAGGCGATTGTCCGATCCGGTGCAATCGATGACCCGATCGACGATGAACTGCCCAGGCTCGCGCTGACCACGTGCGCGCCATCGCACCTCGATGCGCTCGCCATGGCGGCGCAGTTCGTCGATTGAGCCGGCACGGATTTCGAGCCGCCCCTGACTGCGCAGATCCGCGACTCGCCGCGCAAATTCGGGGGGCATGCGATGCCGGCGCGTTTCCCAAAAGACGCGCACATGGCGCAGGAACCGGCGGCGCTCGCATTCCTCAAGGTGCTCCCAGACACCGGGCGCGGATTCGCGCATGCGGGCAATCGCCTCGCGCCAGTCCCCGCCGCGCGCCTCAGCACCATCGGCGAGCGCGCGCACGGCCGTCGCAAGCTCACGCACCGAACGTGACGCCAGGATCCCAGGCCGATCGAAGGCCGCTTCGAGAACGGCCGGCACGGTGGTGTCCGATTGCGAGGCCGGCAGGCGGCCATGGCGCGATAGCGCAATCAGCTTGAGCTCGGGATATTCGGCTGCAGCCGCGACTGCGATATCCACCATCGTGAGCCCGGTGCCGATCAGCAGCAGGCTGCGATCCGTACTGCGCGCGCGCGGGGTTCGATAAGGCTCCGGGATATAGGCGGCGCTGTCCGCGACATCCGCGGCGTAGGCCCGCAAGGGTGGCGGCGGATCACCGCAGCAGAGCACGACCTGCCCGGCCAGCAGTTGCCGCTCGCCCATCATGATCAGCGTTTGCCCATTGCCCTGCGGCCGCAGCCCCGTGACCTCGCCATGCACACATTCGAGCTGCACGTGGCGCGGCGCAGCCAGCTCGGCCGCGCGCAGGAACTCATGCAGATACTCGCCATAGAGCTGCCGCGGCAGATACGACTCCGCTCCCGCGTGCGGCAGGTAGCGCCGCGCGAAGTCGATCAGGTGACCCGGCTCGTAGGAAGTCGCCGACATGCGGGCCGCGGGGACATTGAGAAGAAAAGGATAATCGCTGGGACCGTAGGCTGCACCACAGCCGATTTGCAGGCGGCGCTCCACCAGCACGATGCGAGTCGCGGCCTGCGGCGGCCGACGCAGCAGATTGGCGGCCAGCACGGTTCCCGAGAATCCGCCGCCGATGATCGCGATTGTGGCTGAGCCTGCCTGCATCCTTTCCAGAATACGACGACGGCTACCGGAAGTCAGTCTCACGCCCCAGCCGCCGTGGTCAACCTCCGGACGCCGGATGCGTTGGTGAAGCGACGGCCCTGCGGGAACTTCACTCTCGAGCCGTCAGTCTCAGCACGGAAGCTCCATTTACATCAGCGCTTGAGGAGAGGATCTTATGACCAAACATGGCTTATGGATCGGACTGGCCTTGAGCGCGCTCGTGTCGTCGGCAGCCATGGCACAGGGTTACGACTACAGCAGCGGGCCCAGCTACGGCGGCTTCTACTTTGGCGCCAGCGCCGGTGCGGTGCTGTACAACGAAGAGGCCATTCCGCAGCTCACGCCCACCGTCGCGATCTTTCGGGTAGGCCAGCAATTCAATCCTTACCTGGCCATCGAAGGCCGCGTCGGCACGACCGTCAGTGACGGCAGATCCGAAGGCGATCATGTCTCGCTGGACGCGCTGTACGGCGGCTACATCAAGGGCATGCTGCCGCTCAGTCCATGGTTCTCTCCCTATGTGATCGCCGGCATCGGCGGCGCGGAGATTCACCGCAACTACGAGGATTTTCATAGCAACGACGCCGGGCTATCCTACGGCGTGGGGACGGAATTCAACCTGGGCGGCGGCGCATCGCTGAACCTCGAATGGGCGCGCCTGATCAACAACGGCAACAATGTCGGATATGATTACACCGCAGATCAATTCACCTTCGGCGTAAATTGGCATCCTTACTTCTGGTAAGCAGTCGTAGCGGCGCATGCGTTTCGCCGTCACGGTAACCGACGTGACGGGCACCATCCGGCGCTGAGGCTGAGCTTCGCTCATAGCTCATAGTATGATTGCGCCTCGTCGAATCCGGCGATGCGATGAGAACAACTAATGAGCCATTACGTCATTCCGTTCAATCGGCTCGGGCGCGGGGACGTGGAGCTGGTCGGCGGCAAGAACTCGTCATTGGGAGAGATGCTGCGCAGCCTGTCCGGCCTGGGAGTGACCGTGCCCGACGGATTCGCCACCACCGCGCAGGCGTACCGCGAGTTCCTGCAGCAGGACGGCCTCGCTGCCCGCATTACGCAGACACTGGGCAACCTCAACGTCGATGATGTGGCGTTGCTCGCGCGCACCGGTGCACAGATCCGGCGCTGGATCCTCGACACGCCGTTTCCGCCGCCGCTGCAGCAGGCGGTGCTGCAGGCGTGGCGCGACATGGACCAGGGACGCGGCATTGCCGTGGCCGTCCGCTCTTCTGCCACAGCCGAGGACCTGCCCGAGGCCTCGTTTGCCGGGCAACAGGAAACTTTTCTCAATGTTCGCGGCGAGGAGGCGCTGCTTTCGAGCATGCACGAGGTGTTCGCATCGCTGTTCAACGATCGTGCCATTTCCTATCGCGTACACCAGAATTTCGACCATGCGGCAGTGGCGCTCTCGGCCGGTGTGCAGCACATGGTGCGCAGCGACCTCGGCGTCAGCGGCGTCATGTTCACGCTGGATACCGAATCGGGCTTTCGCGATGCGGTGCTGATCACGAGTTCCTATGGGCTCGGCGAGACCATCGTCCAGGGCGCGGTCAATCCCGATGAGTTCTATGTCTATAAACCGGCGCTGCGCGCGGGCCGCCCGGCGATTCTGCGGCGCAATCTCGGCAGCAAAGCCATCAAGATGGTGTACGCGCCGGAAAAATCAAAGGAGCGCGTGGTCACGGTCGATGTGTCCCCGGAAGATCGCAGTCGCTTTTCGCTCTGCGATGCGGAAGTTCAGCAACTGGCACGACAGGCACTGACGATCGAACAGCACTACGGCTGCCCGATGGACATCGAGTGGGGCAAGGATGGAGTCACCGGTCAGTTGTACATTCTGCAGGCCCGGCCGGAAACGGTGCAAAGCCGCGGAGGACGCAGCATCGAGCGCTTTACGCTCAAATCGCGCTCGCGCGTGCTCGCCGAAGGACGCAGCATCGGTCAGCGCATCGGTGCCGGCCGCGCGCGTGTCATACGCGGCTCCGGGGAAATGGAACGCGTACAACCGGGCGATGTACTGGTCGCGGACATGACCGATCCGGATTGGGAGCCGATCATGAAGCGCGCGGCCGCGATCGTCACCAATCGCGGCGGCCGCACCTGCCACGCGGCCATCATCGCGCGCGAGCTCGGCATCCCGGCGGTGGTGGGCTGCCGCGAGGCCACCGACGCCGTCAAGGATGGCCAGGAGGTCACGGTTTCCTGTGCCGAGGGCGACACCGGCTACGTTTATGAGGGCGTGCTCGGAATCGAGGAGCAGCAGATCCAGCTTGATTCGATGCCGCCGGCGCCCGTCAAAATCATGATGAATGTCGGTAACCCCGACCGCGCCTTCGCTTTTGCGGCGCTGCCCCATCACGGCGTCGGACTCGCACGCCTGGAGTTCATCATCAATCGCATGATCGGCGTGCATCCGCGGGCGCTACTCGAATTCGACGAACTCGATATCGAACTGCAGGCGCAGATCCGGCAGCAGATTGCGGGCTACGCGGATCCGACCAGCTTCTACATCGACAAGCTCAGCGAAGGCATCTCGCAGATCGCCGCGGCGTTCGCGCCCCAGCCGGTGATCGTGCGGCTGTCGGATTTCAAGTCGAACGAGTACGCCAACCTGATCGGTGGCCGCGCCTACGAGCCGCACGAGGAGAATCCGATGCTCGGATTTCGCGGCGCGGCGCGCTACATCGACGAAGCGTTCCGGCCCTGCTTCGAACTGGAGTGCCGGGCACTGCGCCGGGTACGGGAGGAAATGGGACTGACGAACGTGCAGGTCATGGTGCCGTTCGTGCGCACATTGGCCGAGGCACGACAGGTCACCGAGCTGCTGGCCGCCAACGGACTGGCGCGCGGCGAGAAGGACCTGAAGCTCATCATGATGTGCGAGCTGCCTACCAACGCGGTGCTCGCGGACCGTTACCTCGAGTTCTTCGACGGCATGTCGATCGGATCGAACGATATGACCCAGCTCACACTGGGGCTCGATCGGGATTCGGCGGTGGTAGCCAAATTGTTCGATGAACGCGATGAGGCGGTCAAGGCCATGCTGTCGATGGCCATCGCGGCCTGCAAGCGGCACAATAAGTATGTCGGTATCTGCGGCCAGGGCCCGTCCGATCATCCCGAACTGGCCCGTTGGCTGGTGGACCAGGGAATCGACAGCCTTTCGCTGAACCCGGACACAGTGGTGGAGACGTGGATGTTCCTGGCCGGCGTCAAGACCTGAACGGCAGATCGATGCGCACGATCTGTTTTGTATCCGATCGAACCGGTGTCACCGCCGAGACGATGGGACACAGCCTGCTGTCGCAGTTCGAGGGACTGCAATTCCGCTCCGTGACCATGCCGTTCGTGTCGAGTGTCGAGCAGGCCAAGGGTATCGTTCGACGCATCAACACCATCGCGCAGGAGGAAGGGGCACGTCCGATCATCTTCTGCACCCTGGTCGACGATCAGCTGCGTGCAACGGTCAAACAGGCCAACGGTCTGTTCCTGGATTTCTTTGCCGCCTTCCTCGGTCCGCTCGAAACGGAACTGCAGATGGAGTCCGCGCACGCCAGCGGCAGAGCGCTGCACGGTTCGAACAGCGATCCCACCTACACGGCGCGCATCAATGCGGTCAACTTTGCGCTCGCCAACGACGATGGCGCCGGACAGCGCAACTATCGCAGCGCCGAAGTGATCCTCATCGGCGTATCGCGTTCGAGCAAGACGCCCACCTCACTCTACATGGCGCTGCAATACGGCATATTCGCCGCCAACTATCCCCTGGCCGAGGAGGACCTGGAATCCGGCGCGCTGCCCGAGGTACTGCTGCCTTACCGGAACAAGCTGTACGGTCTGACGATCAAGCCGGACAGGCTGCAGCAGATACGCAGCGAGCGTCGGCCCGGCAGCCGCTACGCTTCAGCGCAGCAGGTGCAGTACGAGGTGCGCACCGCGCACACGATGTTCGAGCGCCTGAATGTGCCGTATCTCGACGTCACCGATTGCAGCATCGAGGAAATTGCCAGCCGCATCCTGGACCACATGGGATTGGACCGGCACGCGCGCATGTAGCGGATCGTGGCGCCGCCGATCATGCGCGGCGTCACAGATTGCGCATGGCGCATCCCATAAACTATCGCGCGCCATGGGCGATAAAACGACACCGGAAGAGCAGCAGAAGATCGTCGTCGGCCGTCCGCTGCCGTTTTCGGTCTTCGGTGCGGAGGGGCAATTGCTGCTCGCGGAAGGCGCCGTGGTCGAAACCGACCACACGCGACGGATGCTGATTCTCAAAGGTGTCTATCACGACAGCATCGAAGAAGAGCAGCGTCCCGAGGAACATCGCGAAGCGGCCGGATCGAGCCCGGAGCCGCCGCTGGTTGCACTGCGCCGTGACTACGGCGCCGCCAGCGTCGGACGCCGTTTCGCACTGACCGTGGCCTCGCCGGACAGCGATGAGAACTACAGCGCCTGGGTCATCGGCGTACATGATCGGAGCATCATCGTCACCGCGCCGCGCCGGACCAACGGCGCGCTGGTGACATTCAGGCTGGGCCAGTCCTGTGTCTGCCGCGCGTTCCAGATGACCTCGGCATTCCGCTTTCGCAGCACCGTCACCCGGGTGGTGTTCGAGCCGTTTCCACACCTGCATATCGAGGCTCCGCAACACGTCGAACGCCGCACGGTGCGAAATCGCCCGCGTGCCGCCGTGTTCCTCGATGTGATCATCGAAGGGGCATCGCCGATAGCCGCGGTGATCGTAGACCTGAGTGTCAGCGGCGGACGACTCGCGGTCGAAGAAGGCGTCAATTTCCTGCGCGGTCACGGGCTTCGACTCGGCATGAAGCTTCAATTGATCGACTCGACCTTCGATCTGACGCTCAAGGCCAATGTGGTTCGTGTATTCGGCGTCAGCGACGGGCGTCACCCGAAGGTTCACTTCTACGGCATTCGATTCGAAGCCTTGAGCGAACTGGAGCGCCTCGTGCTCCACGGCTACGTCAGCGGCGAGCTGGCCCTGGAACTCAATTCACTGTGGCAGCTGCTCTCCAGCGCGGCTCCCGCCGGAAACGAGCCGAGCGCCAAGACCTGATTGGCGCGGCGGCGGTCGCCTTCAGCCACAATGGGCGATAATGCGGCGGCCATGCCGAGCACAGCCACCCAGACCATCGATCCTGCCCAACAGCGCCGGGTGGTGGCCGCGTTACGCAGCGCGTTGCCCGCGGAATGCGTGTTGCATCGGCGGGAGGACACCCGGTCCTACGAGTGCGACGGTCTGACGCTCTATCGCCAGGTGCCGATGGTGGTGGTGCTGCCGGAGACAGAATCGCAGGTCGCGCAGGTGCTGAAGATCTGCCACGACCGCCAGGTCCCCGTGGTGCCTCGCGGCGCCGGTACCGGCCTCGCCGGCAGCGCGCTTCCCCATGCCGGCGGCGTGCTGCTGTCGATGGCGAAGTTCAATCGAATCCTGGGCGTCGACGCGCGGGCGCGCACGGCAACCGTTCAGCCCGGGGTGCGTAACCTCGCCATTTCCGAAGCCGCGGCCGCGCACCGGCTCTACTACGCGCCGGACCCCTCGAGCCAGATCGCCTGCACGATTGGCGGCAATGTGGCCGAAAACTCCGGTGGCGTTCATTGCCTCAAGTACGGACTGACCGTGCACAATGTGCTGCGGGTGCGCGCCCTGACCATGACCGGCGAAAGTATCGAGTTCGGCGGACACGCACTCGACGCGCCGGGCCTGGACCTGCTGGCCGTGCTGGTGGGTTCGGAGGGCATGCTCGCGGTCACCACGGAAGTCACCGTGCGGCTGGTGCCGGTGCCGCAGCTGGCCCGCTGCATCATGGCAAGCTTCGCGCAGGTCAGCGATGCCTGTCATGCGGTCGCCGCACTGATCGCCGCGGGAATCATTCCAGCCGGCCTGGAGATGCTCGACCAGGCCGCCTCGCGGCTGGTCGAGCCATTCGCGCATGCCGGCTACGATCTGGATGCGGCCGCGGTGCTGCTGTGCGAATCCGACGGCACGCCCGAGGAGGTGGGCGCCGAGATCGAGCACATGAGCGCGGTCCTGCGGCAATCCCACGCGACGCGAGTGCAGGTCTCGGGCAACGAACCGGAACGGCTGCGCTTCTGGGCCGGCCGAAAAAATGCCTTCCCTGCCGCTGGCCGGGCGGCGCCGGCCTACTACTGCATGGACGGCACCATTCCGCGGCGTCACCTCGCTTCGATGCTGCTGGCCATCCAGGAGATGGAGGCGAAGTACCGGCTCAAGTGTCCCAATGTGTTTCATGCCGGCGACGGCAATCTGCACCCACTGATCCTGTTCGATGACGGCGATACGGATTCGGTGGCCCGCGCGGAAGCTTTCGGTGCCGAAATACTGGAGAAGACGGTGCAGCTCGGCGGCACCATCAGCGGCGAGCATGGCATCGGCGTGGAGAAGCTCGACCAGATGTGCGCGCAATTCGATCGCGCCACGCTCGATGCGTTCACCGGCATCAAGCGCGCATTCGATCCGAGCGGGCTGCTCAATCCCGGCAAGGTCGTGCCGACGCTGCATCGCTGTGGCGAATTCGGCAAGCAGCGCGCTGGGGTACCTGCGCCATTCGCCGAGCTGCCACGGTTCTGATGGACGAGGCAATCGAGGCTCTCGCCGAGCAGATCCGCGCCGCGGCGTCCGCGCGCACGCGGTTGCGCATCCGTGCCGGCGGCAGCAAGGATTTCTACGGCAATCCGCCGCACGGCGCGGTACTCGATCCGCGCGCGGCCTGCGGAGTGGTCGCCTACGAACCCACCGAACTGGCGCTGGCCGCGCGCTGCGGCACGACGCTGGTCGAGATCGAATCACTGCTGGACTCACACGGACAGATGCTGGCCTTCGAGCCGCCGCGATTCGCTGCCGGCGCCACGATCGGCGGCTGCATCGCCTGCGGACTGGCAGGGCCGCGGCGCGCAGCGGCTGGCTATGCCTACGGCGGCGTGCGTGATTTTGTGCTGGGTGCGAGGCTGCTGGATGGGCGCTCGCAGCTGCTTTCCTTCGGTGGCATGGTCATGAAAAACGTCGCCGGCTACGATGTGGCGAGGCTGCTGGTGGGCTCTCTCGGTGCCCTCGGTGTCATCGTCGAGGTGTCGCTCAAGGTGGTGCCCAGGCACCCGGTGGAAACCACGCTGCAATTCTCGATGGGCGAAAGTGCCGCTCTGGATCAGCTCAACGCCTGGGGTGGCCTGCCACTGCCGATTTCGGCTTCGGCATGGCAGGGCGAGACTCTTTGGATACGATTGGCCGGCTCCGCCGCAGCCGTGAGTTCCGCCGCCGCAAGACTGGGCGGCGAGCCGCTGGCTCCGGAGATCGGGGCGGCGTATTGGCTCGGCTTGCGCGAGCAGACCGATCAGTTCTTTGCCGGCGATGCGCCGCTGTGGCGGCTCTCGCTGCCTCCTACCGCAGCACCGCTGGGATTGGCTCCCCGGCAGCTCATCGAATGGGGCGGTGCTCAACGCTGGATTCGCTCCGATCTGCCGGCGGCGGAAGTCCGCGCGCGGGCGCAAGCCTCAGGTGGTCATGCGACGCTGTTTCGCGGCGGCGACCGCTCAGCGGGCGTGTTCTCACCGCTGAGTTTGCCGATTGCCGCCATTCATCAACGGCTGCGCAGTCAATTCGATCCCTTTAGTGTGTTTGACGCGGGACGCCTGTTCCCGGATACGCCTCATGCAAATCACGCTCGCTGAATTTGTCCGCGATACCGCGGCCGGTAAGGAGGCAGCGGACATCCTGGGCCGCTGCGTGCACTGCGGGTTCTGCACCGCCACCTGCCCCACCTACCAGATCCTCGGCGATGAGCTCGACGGCCCGCGCGGGCGCATTTACCTGATCAAACAGATGCTCGAGGGCGCTGAGCCCACGCATCGCACCCAGCAGCACCTCGACCGCTGCCTGACCTGCCTGAACTGCGAGACCACCTGCCCGTCCGGGGTGCAGTACGGGCGCCTGGTCGATATCGGACGCCAGGTCGTCCGGCAGCGCACGCCGCGGCCCTGGCCTGCGCGGCTCTGGCGCGCCCTGATTCGCGGGTTCTGTGCCGGTCCGCTGTTCGCGCCGGCACTGGCACTGGCACGCCTGCTGCGTCTGTTCCCGCCGCCCCGCGACCCAGGCGCCTGGCCGACAGCCCGGCATGCACGCCGGATGCTGCTGCTGACCGGATGCGTGCAACCGAGCATGGCGCCGAACATCAATGCCGCCACGGCACGGGTGTTCGACGCACTGGGTATCGAGTTGGTGGTTGCGGCCGGCAGCCGCTGCTGCGGGGCCATTCGACACCACACTGACGATCCGGACGGGTCTCTGGCCGACGCCCGCCGCAATATCGATGCCTGGTGGCCGCACATCGAATCCGGTGCCGAGGCCATCATCATGAACGCTTCCGGCTGCGGCGCCATGACGCGCGAGTACGGTCATCTGCTGCGCCTGGATCCCGTGTATGCGGCCAAGGCCGCGCGCGTCAGCGCCCTGGTGCGCGACGTGGCCGAGGTGCTGCCGGCGCTGCTGGCGCCGCGGTTGCCGCAATTGGCTCAAGGCAGGCCCGAGCGGCTCGCCTTCCATCCGCCCTGCACGCTGCAGCACGCACAGCGGGTTCGGGGCGTGGTCGAGAACCTGCTGCGCGACTGCGGCGCACAGGTCACGCCGGTCCGCGACAGCCATCTGTGCTGCGGCTCGGCCGGCACTTATTCGCTGCTGCAACCGGAGTTATCCGGGCAGCTGCGCGATCGCAAGCTTGACGCCCTGCTGGCGGGCGCGCCGGAGACGATTCTCTCGGCCAATGTGGGATGCATTTCCCACCTGGCCAGCAAGGCGCCGGTCACAGTGCAGCATTGGATCGAGTGGGTGGATGCGAGAATGGCGGCCCGCGTGCCTAACATATGACTCTCACATCATATGTAGCCCGGGCAGGAGACGCCCGTCTCGGGGCTATAGCGCGGATTTTGTTACAATTCGCGGGTGATGATTGGAAGGCCCATTCACGTCTCTGTCTTGAGCTTCAGCAATGGTTGATCAGATCGAAAACATCATCGGTCGGTTCCGCGGGCAGCCGGGCCCGCTGCTCATCGTGCTGCATGCGATCCAGGAAGAATTCGGCTACATCCCCGCGGAAGCCGAGCCGGTCGTTGCCGAAGGGCTGAATCTTTCGCGCGCCGAAGTGCACGGCGTCGTGACCTTCTATCACTTCTTCCGCCACCACCCGCCGGGACGGCACGTGGTGCAGATCTGCCAGGCCGAGTCCTGCAAATCCATGAATTCCGACAAGCTGACCGAGCACGCACGCCGGGCACTCGGCATTGAAATGAACCAGACCACGCCCGATGGCCAATTCACGCTCGAGCCGGTCTACTGCCTGGGCAACTGTGCCTGCTCGCCTGCGATGATGGTCGACGGTCAGATCTATGGCCGGCTCACCAACGCGCGCTTTGATGCGGTGCTGGCCGAGCATCGCCAGGCCGCTGACCACGAGGCCGCGTGAGCATCGTCGTCTACATCCCGAAGGACTCCGCAGCGCTTTCGGTGGGCGCGGACAAGGTAGCGCGGGCGATCGCCGGCGAAGCCGAGGCGCGCAAGCTGCCGATCAAGATCAAACGCAACGGCTCACGCGGCCTGCTGTGGCTGGAACCGCTGATCGAAGTTGAGACGCCGGCCGGCCGCGTGGCCTATGGCCCGGTGGCAGCGCCCGATGTGCCCTCGCTATTCGAGGCCAATTTCCTGCAGGGCGGTCAGCACGCGCTGTACCACGGACTGACCGAGCAGATTCCCTATTTCAAGAATCAGCAGCGGCTCACCTTTGCCCGCGTGGGATTGATTGAGCCGGCCAGCATCGAGGATTACATCGCCCACTCAGGTTATCGCGGCCTGAAGCAGGCACTGACGATGAACGGCGCGCAGATCGTGCAGGCCATTACCGATTCGGGTCTGCGCGGCCGCGGCGGCGCGGCGTTCCCGACCGGCATCAAGTGGAAGACGGTGCTCGATGCCGCAGCCTCGCAGAAGTACGTCACCTGCAATGCGGACGAAGGCGATTCCGGCACCTTTGCCGATCGCATGCTGATGGAGGGTGACCCGTTCACGCTCATCGAAGGCATGACCATTGCCGGCATTGCAGTCGGTGCCACGCGCGGCTTCATCTACCTGCGCGCGGAATATCCGCATGCGCACCGCACTCTCAACGAGGCCCTGGCCGTGGCCTACGGCGCCGGCTATTTAGGTGAGAATATCCTCGGCAGCGGCAGGCACTTCGACCTCGAAGTGCGCCTCGGCGCCGGCGCCTATATCTGCGGTGAAGAAACCTCGATGCTCGAGAGCCTCGAGGGACGCCGCGGCGAGGTGCGCGTGCGGCCGCCGCTCCCCGCCATCAAGGGCCTGTTTGGCATGCCCACGATCGTGAACAACGTCATCTCGCTCTCGAGCGTGCCCATCATCCTGGACAAGGGTGCGGGCTTTTATCAGAACTTCGGCAGCGGCAAGTCGCGCGGTACGCTGCCCATCCAGCTGGCCGGCAACCTCAAGCGCGGCGGCCTGGTAGAACGCGCGTTCGGCGTGTCGCTACGCGAGTTGCTGTACGACTATGCCGACGGCTCGGCTTCCGGTCGTCCGCTGCGCACCGTGCAGATTGGCGGCCCCCTGGGTGCCTACGTGCCGGCATCGCAATTCGACGTGGCGGTGGACTATGAATCCCTGAGCGGCATTGGCGCGCTGTTGGGTCATGGCGGCATCGTTGGATTCGACGACACCGTGGACATGGCACACATGGCGCGTTACGCGATGGAATTTTGCGCGGTCGAGTCCTGCGGCAAGTGCACCCCGTGCCGCATCGGGTCGACTCGCGGCGTCGAAGTCATTGATCGCATCATGTTTGGTGGCCATCGCGAGCAGGACCTGACGCTCCTTGAAGAGCTGTGTGACACGATGTTAAATGGCTCGCTCTGCGGGCTCGGGGGCATGACGCCATTCCCCGTACAAAGCGCCCTGAAACATTTCAGGGAAGACTTCGTCAAATTCCGTAACCCCTAGCGAAACGCCTATGTACTCACTACATCATCACGACCTTGGAACGCCCGCCAGCGACAGCGCCCAGCAGGTGACTGTCGAGATCGATGGTCACAGCGTCACCGTACCGGCCGGGACATCCATCATGCGCGCCGCCGCCAGCATCGGGGAGCAGATCCCCAAGCTCTGCGCTACCGATTCGCTCAAGGCCTTCGGCTCCTGCCGGCTGTGCCTGATCGAAATCGAGGGACGCAAAGGCTATCCGGCCTCCTGCACCACCCAGGTCGCCGAGGGCATGAAGATCCGCACGCAAAGCGAGAAACTCACGACACTGCGCCGCGGTGTCATGGAGCTCTACGCCTCGGATCATCCCGCCGAGCTGCTCAACGGCTCGCCGCTGCGCACTGAGATCCGCGACATGGCGCACAAGCTCGGCGTCACGGGCGACACGCGCTACGGCTATGACGGCGAACGCCATACGAATATCGCCAAGGATGAGAGCAATCCCTATTTCACTTTCGATCCCAACGCCTGCATCGTCTGCTCGCGCTGCGTGCGCGCCTGCGATGAGATCCAGGGCACCCTGGCCCTGACCGTCGAGGGACGCGGATTCAAATCGCGCGTAGTCGCCAGCCAGGACGAGCCGTTCGTGGAGTCCGAGTGCGTCTCCTGCGGCGCCTGCGTCGAGGCCTGCCCGACCACGGCACTCACCGAAAAGAGCCTTATCACCGCGAAGCCGGTGGACACCTCGACCACGACCACCTGCGCCTATTGCGGAGTGGGCTGCTCCTTCAAGGCCGAACTCAGCGACGGGAAAGTCGTGCGCATGGTTCCGAACCGTGCGGGCCGCGCCAATGGCGGCCACGCCTGCGTCAAGGGACGATTCGCCTACGGCTATGCCTTTCATGAGGATCGCATCCTGAAGCCTATGATCCGGTCGAAGATCACCGATCCGTGGCGTGAAGTCTCGTGGGACGAGGCCATCGGCTACGCGGCCTCCGAGTTCAAGCGCATCCAGGCCAAGTACGGCAAGTACTCGGTGGGCGGCATCACTTCTTCACGCTGCACCAACGAAGAAGCCTACCTGGTGCAGAAGCTCGTGCGCGCCGCCTTCGGTAACAACAATGTCGACACCTGCGCACGTGTGTGCCACTCCCCCACGGGCTATGGCCTCAAGAACACCCTGGGCGAGTCCGCCGGTACGCAGGAATTCGCCTCGGTCATGAAGGCCGACGCCATCATTCTGATCGGCGCCAACCCCACCGAGGGTCATCCGGTGTTCGGCTCGCAGCTCAAGCGCCGCCTGCGCCAGGGTGCGAAACTCATCGTGATCGACCCGCGCCAGATAGCGCTGGTACGCACGCCGCACATCGAGGCGAACTATCACCTGCAGTTGCGACCGGGAACCAACGTCGCGGTCATGAACGCCATCGCGCACGTGGTGGTGACCGAAGGTCTCGCGAAGGACGCCTTCGCCGAAGAGCGCTGCGAAATCGATTCCTACCGCCGCTGGAAGGAATTCGTGGCGCACCCGGACCGTTCGCCCGAGGCGACGGCGGATGTCACCGGCGTTCCGGCCGAGATGGTGCGCGGCGCGGCGCGCTTGTTCGCCAGCGCCGGGAATGGCGCGATCTACTACGGCCTGGGCGTCACCGAACACAGCCAGGGCACGACCACGGTGATGAGCATCGCGAATCTTGCCATGGCCACCGGCAATCTCGGCCGGGAAGGTGTGGGCGTCAATCCGCTGCGCGGGCAGAACAATGTGCAGGGATCCTGCGACATGGGCTCCTTCCCGCACGAGCTGACTGCCTACCGGCATATTTCCGACCACCAGACGCGCGCACTGTTCGAGGCCAACTGGGGCGTCACGCTCGACCCGGAGCCGGGCCTGCGCATCCCGAACATGTTCGAGGCGGCGCTCGACGGCACCTTCAAGGGCATGTACGTCGAGGGCGAGGACATGGCGCAGTCCGACCCCAACACCCTGCACGTGACCTCGGCCTTCTCCGCCATGGAGTGCGTCGTGGTGCAGGATCTGTTCGTGAATGAGACGGCCAAGTACGCGCACGTGTTTCTGCCGGGTGCCACCTTCCTCGAAAAGGACGGGACCTTCACCAACGCTGAACGGCGCATCTCGCGCGTCCGCAAGGTGATCGAGCCGCGCGCCGGCTACGGTGACTGGGAAGTCACCTGCATGCTGTCGAAGGCGCTCGGCTACCCGATGAACTACAACCATCCCTCCGAGATCATGGATGAGATCGCGTCCCTGACGCCGACCTTCACGGGCGTGAGCTTCGACAAGATCGATAAGCTCGGCAGCATCCAGTGGCCGTGCAACGCCGAGGCGCCCGACGGCACCCCGACCATGCACATCGATCACTTCGTGCGCGGCAAGGGCAAGTTCTTCATCACCGAGTACGTGGCAACCAGCGAACGCAGCACCAGCCGCTATCCGCTGCTGCTGACCACCGGCCGCATCCTCAGCCAGTACAACGTCGGTGCGCAGACGCGCCGCACCCACAACATCGTCTGGCACGATGAGGATCGTCTGGAAATCCACCCCGACGATGCCGAGACTCGCGGCATCAAGACCGGCGACTGGGTCGGCATAGCCAGCCGTGCCGGCGATACGGTGATGCGGGCGATACTGACCGAGCGCGTGCAGCGCGGCGTGGTCTATACGACCTTCCACTTCCCCGAGTCCGGTGCCAACGTGATCACCACGGAAACTTCGGACTGGGCCACGAACTGCCCCGAGTACAAGGTCACCGCGGTACAGGTGGTCAAGGTCAATCAGCCTTCGGAATGGCAGAAGCGCCACCAGGAGCTGACCGAGCGGCAGCGCAAGATCGTGCGGGAGCACAGTGTCAGCCAGTTCTGATGCCCTGATCGCCACCATGACTTCGGGGCCGCTCTACAGCGAGGTCCCGATTGAGCGCTGGATCGATGGCAGGACGGAGCAGGCGCTCGATCGCGTGGCCGAAGAGGAACCGGTCGCACTGACCTATCAGCGCACCCCCCACGTGGTGATGCTGACCACACCGGCTGACCTTGAAGATCTGGGCGTCGGCTTTACGCTCAGCGAAGCGGTGGTCGCGCATCCGGAAGAAATCAAATCCGTGGAAGTCATTCGCGATGCCGGCCGCTTCGAGGTGCGCATCGGCATCGCGGGCGAACGCTTCGCGGCGCTGCTGAATCGGCAGCGGAATCTCACCGGACGAACCGGCTGCGGCCTCTGCGGCGCTGAAACCATCGAGCAGGCCATTCGTCATCCCGCCCCGGTGCGGGGCGGCCCTGTCATTTCCCTGACGGAGCTGCACCAGGCGCTGGTTGAATTGCAGGCGCGCCAGCCGCTGAATGCGCAGACCGGCAGCGTGCACGCGGCCGCCTGGGCGCTGCCGGGCAAGGGCATCCAACTGGTGCGCGAAGACGTCGGCCGTCACAACGCGCTCGACAAGGTCATTGGCGCCCTGACCCGTACCGGCATCGATTGCGGCAGCGGCTACCTCGTCATCACCAGTCGGGCCAGTTACGAGATGGTGCAGAAAGCGGCCACGGTGGGCATAGCGCTGCTGGCTGCCGTCTCCGCGCCCACCGCGCTGGCCATCCGCCTGGCGCGCGAAACACAGCTCACGCTGGTGGGCTTTGCGCGTGCCCACCGGCACGTGGTGTATGCCAATCCGCAGCGCCTGCTCGCGTGAACCTCTATGCACATTGAACAACTGGTCATCATGGCGAATGACATCGCCAATTTCTTCCGCAGCGGCAGCGATCCGGGTGCGGGCGCCCGCCAGGTGGCCAATCACCTGCGTCTCTACTGGGACCCCCGCATGCGCAAACAGATCATCGAGCACCTCGAGAGCGGGGGATCGGGATTGAGCGATCTCTCGCGAGAGGCGGTCGGGCTGCTCGAGAAACCGCCGGCCAATACGAGTGCGGGCGGCCCCGCACCGTCCCCGCCGCCGCACTAATTCGGCAGACCGAACTCGCGCAACGCGGGCACGAGGTTCTCGTTGCGGTGACCCGGCCGCGTCAACTTGATGAGCACGTAGCGTTGGAGCGGCGCCAGTCCCCCCCATTGCGCCAGCGTCAACGGGCTGCGACCTTCGGCGGCGAAATACTCACTGACCTGTAGCGGAACTCGTGCAGCATCGAGCCACTCGGGATGCTCGGCAACGGCAAGCTCGCCGGCCTTAGCGCCGGTGCGGGCCTCGATGGCCGCGATCAGGTAGTCGCGATAGGCGCGGCGGTCGGTCGCCGTATCGCAGGGCCTGAGCAGCAGCTGATCCCGCTCTTCGCGCTCCAGTTTGTTCCATTGCTTGAGCGACACCTTGACGCCGACATTGTCGAGCTTCAGCCGCACCGACATCGGGATGCAGTAAAGCGCGCCGGCGAAGTCGGATTCGAAGTCGAAGATGACGGCAGCGTCGCTCAAGCGTCACAGCCAGCCGAGCTTGCGCAGCAGGAAGTACAGCAGGACCAGCGTGATCGCAAAGGAGACCCCCACGATCATGAGAACTTTGCTCAAGCCCGATCGCGAGCCGGTTTCCGCGAAGGCCGAGGCGGCGCCCCCGCTCGGCAACTGGAACACGCACTCCACGGTGCCAAACGAGATGCGGTCGCCCGACGCCAGATAACTCACGTTGCAGCGCTTGCCATTGACGAAAGTACCGTTGGCGGAGAGCTGATCGACCACTTTCCAGCGCTTACCGTCGCTGACGAGCTTTGCGTGCAGCGCGGACACACCGACACGCTTGATCAGAATTTCCCGCTCCCCCTCGCTGCCGACCGTCCACTCCTTCTTGTCGGTCGAAGTCGCCCGTAACTGCACCCGCATCGCACCATCCGGGTTGCCGGGCACGATCAGCAGCGGCGTATCGATGTTTCCCAGCGGATCGCTGGCGGCAGCACTCGACTGCATGCGGCGCCGCTCGGCTTCCATCTGCTCGGGCGTCATGAACTGTGTCTTGGCGCCGCCCTGGCCGCCCGCATTGTCGACCCAGCCGGCGGGCACCTTCACTCGGCCACTGTCGGCGACCACATCCCTGGGCGGCACCGCGCGTCGCACGGTGAGATCACTCGGAGGCGCCGGAGGTTCCTCGATATGGAACAGATACTCCTCGACGTCGAAGCGCACACGATCATTGCTATTGAGCTTGACCTTGGCATCGATGCGCTTGTCGTTGACGAAGGTGCCGTTGGTGGAGCCGAGATCCTGCACCGACACCCCATCGTCAGCGAGCGTGAGCAAGGCGTGCTTGCGCGACGGGCTGCCTTCGACGATCTTCAGTCCGCTCTCGGCGCTGCGTCCCACGCTGACCTCGCCGGTGATCGGGATTGCGGGTCCGTTCGGCAGCTTCTTGAGCGTGAATTTCCTGTCGGCCATATATCTCTTGCGTTCGATCCCTAGTGCCCGGCGCGCAATCGCCAGGCGATGATCACTACCGCCGCGGCCAGCACCACGCCGGCCAGCGCCGCAATCCAACCGATGACCGCGGTGTCGAGCCGGGTGAGTGAGGCCATCAGGCCGCTCGACGGTGGGCCTTCGTGCTGTACGACCACCGCACTGGTGTTATCGCGCCCGCCCTTTTTCAAGGCTCCATCGACCAGCTGCTGCGCCGCCTGCTGCGGAGTGGCGCTCGCCTGCAGAATATGCGCGATCTCGCTGTCACGCAATTCCACCGGTACGCCATCACTGCACAGCACGATCCAGTCGCCGCGGCGCAGCTTCTGGATGCGCTCGGACGGTACCGGCGTGCCCATCCCCAGCGTCTGCAACACCACGCTGGCGTTGGGATGGCTGCGCATCTGCGTCTCCGTCAGCGGTTCGGTCTCGCGCAGCGCCTCGACAAAGGAGTGATCGCGCGTCAGCCGTTGCAGCTCACCCTGGCGCCAGAGGTAGGCCCGGCTGTCGCCAACCCAGACGATGCGGCAGTCGTGGCTGCTGATCTGCGCGCAGACCACGGTGGATCCCATCCGATGATCACCCGTACCCTGCTCGGCGGCTTCGCGCACCACCTCGTGCGCCTTGAGCACGGCGGCGGGCAATTCCATATGGCCGATCTGGGCGAGCAGGGTTTCCTTGACCAGGCGGCTGGCTTCCTGGCCGCGCGAGTAGCCGCCCATGCCATCGGCCACGAACCAGAGCTGATGCTCCACATCCCAGCCGACCACATCCTGATTGTCGCCCTCGCGGGCGCCGGGATGCGTAACTGCGGCAAATTCGTTCACGGTCCTTAGAACTGATTCAGGGCGCCGCGTGCGACGCCGGCGAATTGCGTCGGATCGAAGCTGGAGGCGCTCTTGACCGCATTGTATAAAGCATCGAGCGCGGGCTTGCGGCGCTCGTAATCGCCCGCCGCGTGGCTCAGGCTGTCGAGCCCCATGACCACCTGCTCGGCCGCGGCAAAGTCGCTGGTCTTGTCGTCGGCGGCATAGCGGATGACGGTCTTTCGAATCCGCGCTATTTCATCGGCCGAATACTGCTTGCGCGCCCAGCCATCATGGGTATCGATCCACGCATGCAGTTTCTGGGCGGCCGCGCGCATTGATGCCAGATCGACCTGTCCGGCATGCACCAGCGCGTCGGTATCGCTGACGAGTTCCGGCAGGGCATCGGGTGCCAGCACTTCCGTAATCATCTCGATCGTCACGAGCTGCGATTTTTGCAGGCGCAAGGTCCCCGGAAGAATGCCATTGCCGGCGCGAGCCCGGGTCCAGCGCTGCTTGTCCATGGGATGGTGACAGCTGAAGCAGTCGTACAGCGCGAAGTCGGGCAGGAAACTGTCGGACACCGCGGAGCGGGTCTGCAGCAACTCGAGGTAGCGCCGGGCGTTCTCGAGCTGGCCGGTCACCCACAGATTCATGTCGTCGATCTTGCCCTTGCGCTGCACATAGTCGGCATCGATCTGCACGTGCGCGGGCTGATTGAACGTGAACACCTGCAACTCGAAGCGCAGGCGCGGATGACCGGCTCCCATGATCATATGCGTGGCAAATTTGTCCTTCGTTCCCAGGTGGCAGGACAGGCACAGCTCCGCGCGCCGCAACGGTTGCTCGCTCGGGTACATACCCCGCGCCAGGTTGTCAGCGTGAGTCGCATTCTTCTGCGTATGGGTTTCAATCCATTTCTCCGCGCCGCCATGACAGGCCTCGCAGGCGACGCCGTCGGATAGCTGAAACTTCGGCCCGCGGCTGGTCGGCGCCACATTGTCGGCATGGCAATCCAGGCAGATCTTGGCGGTGGCAGCACTGGCCAGGCCGAGCTTGGAGGCGATCGACTGCGATTGGGTGTTGCTGAGATCCTTGAAGGCGCGCGAATGGTAATCATCATGCGACCAGATCCGGTACTCGTTCAGTGCCACATCGCGCCCGGCCTGCGCCGAGAGCTTGCCATGACAGACGCTCGAGGCGCAGGTGGCGACGCCCAGATGCTTGTAGTCGGCCGGCGGCGGGTCGGCCGCCAGCGCCGAACCGGCGACCAGCAACGCGGTTGCTGCAATAAGGAGCCGCATGCTCAATGGCCGGGCTGCAGCGCCTGCGCGGTTTGCTCAGGGTGCGGCGCGGTATCGCGGACATACCAGGGCTTGCCCGAGGCATCCAGATAGAGCCGCTGGGTCTCCTCGTTGCTCAGGGCGCGCGTCCCGCGCCGGCCGAACACGGCGATCTGGTTGCCGGTCTCATCGATGGCCCGGTCGCGATCCAGACCCTTGGACAGGCTCAGCGCCGCTTTCGAGGTGGCGTAGCTGGCAATCAGCTGCGGCCGCGGCTCGGGACTGAAGCCATAGAATTTCGGTTGCGACTCGGGCGAGGTGAGCTGCAGTACCTTCAGGCCGCCGCTGCCGTCGGCCACGTAGGCGAACAGCGACGCGTTGGTCGAGGCCACCACGACATCGCGGCTGTCCTTAAGCTTGCCGTCGGCGTTGAAGCGCTGCTGTTCACGCATCGCCTCGGGGCGCTCGACATTGACGATGACCAGACCCTCCTTGCGCGCGGCAACATAGGCATAGGTGCGCGCCACATAGACGCGCTGCGCATCCGCGATGGCGATCGCATTGTTGGCCACCAGGCGTGGACTCTCCGGGTGAGTGACATCCACGACCTCCAGGCCGTGCGCGTCGGTAACGAACAGATACCGGAACTGCAGCGCGCTCGCCCGCGGGTCATCCATCGCCAGCTGCGCGATCAGCTTAGGATGCAACGGATCGTCCACGCTGACGATCACCAGGCCCCGGGGCGTCGTGATGTAGAGGTAGTAACCGCCGATGCTCAGGTGCCGCGCGCCATTGAGCACGCCGTCCGGGTTCCAGGTCACGGCGCGCCTGAGGAAGTTGTTGCGCGGATCGCCATCGACCAGCGTATTGACGTTGGTCAGTATCAGCCCCTCGCGCGCATCGGTGATGTACGCGTAGTCGTACATCGGGTGAAACGGCGATTCCTGGTTGTCCACGCGCATCTTATCGCCGACGTTGCGCGCCGGATTGATCGGCTGGTTGGTCGGCAGCGCCACGCAGGTCGCATCGCTCGAGCCGATATGGGTATTGTCGCCCAGCGGACTGAACGGAGTCGTGACGATGCCCTCGGATACGCCTTTGTTGGCGACGCTGGCAACGTCATAGACGCGCATGCCGCGGTGGCCTTCGGCCACGTACAGATATTCTCCGCGCAGTTGCAGGCACTGCGCATCGCCGGCCGAATGCTCGGTCGCATGCTGCAGCACCCGATCGCGCTTGAGATGCGCGGCGTACCAGTCCGGGTAGGCATAGCGGTGCAGATAGCTGCCGATCACCGCCTGCGGCTCGTCCCACTCGGTGACCGTGACCGCGTTGATCTCGCCGGCGCCGCCGACATAGGCGTTGTAGCCGATGAAGTTAATGAAGTTGGTACCGTACATCAACAGCTGCGCCATGATGGCGTTGTTGTCGTTGTCCGCCGAAATATGGCAGTCATCGCAGGTCTTGGTCTCGACCTTGCGCTCGGTGTGCGGATAGTGTGCGTTGAACACCTGGCTGCTGTAGCCGCTGGCCGAGATCGGCGCCTGCTGGATGTAGATGCGCTCGCGATTGGAGTTGGTGGATGACAGCACCAGCGCGGAACTCGACCGGAACGGCGCAATCTTGCCGCCCGCCGCGGTTTCTCGGCGTCCGAGCATGAACATGTCGTCGCGTGCGACCTGCGGGTTATAGGTCGCGTAGTTGCGGGTCTCACCGCCTTCATAATGGTGGCGCGCGGTCTTGTTGTTGGCCTCGATCGGCAGGTGGCAGCCGCCGCAACTGGTGGTCCACGAGGTATGGCAGGTGTAGCACTCCATGTTCTTGTCGCTGTGCGCCAGGGACTGCACCGGCACGCTTAAGCCCCAGTCCTGCTTCGCCGTATCGGTGCTCATGAGCTTGGCGCGCGCGGCCTTCTCGTTATAGGCGGGATTGCCGGGCGTCACCGAGTCCTTGACCAGGCTCACCTGCCATTCGAGCTTCGGATCCAGCATCGATCGCTGGTAGAACTTGCCATTGATCCACTCGAAGCGCCGCCGGCCATCGGGCGTGCGCAGCGCCATCAGATCGACCCCGCCATTGAGCGCGGCGGGCCCTGAGGTATAGGCGTTCGGATAGCTGCTGACCGTGCCGTGGCAGTCCTTGCAGCCGATTTCCACCGCCGCCGCCACCTCGCCATAGATGTGGCCGTTGCCGTGATTGTCCTGCGAGAAGTGGCAGTCCACGCATTGCATGCCCACATCCACATGCGTCGACGCCAGGTGCACGGCCTTCTGGAACTTCTGCGGATCATCGTCCGCCACCATCGCCCCCTTGGCATCCAGCAGGTTGCCGGCGCGGTCGCGCTTGAACACGGCGCGGAAGTTCCAGCCGTGCCCGTGATAGTCGGCGAACTGCGTATCCTTGAGCGTCGGGTTCAGATCGGCGACTCCGCGAAGGAAATCGACGTCGGCCCATTTGCCGCGCGGCGCCGCGCCCTCGGGGTTTCGATCGAGCACCTCGCGCACGCGCTTATCGGAGGGATATTGCTGCTTGTCGGGCCACATCGCCGGCGCGTCCGACTCGTAATCCCACATGGTGTAGCCGAGCATGCTGTTCATGAACATGTTGGGCTGGTGCATGTGACAGACCATGCACTGACTGGTCGGCACCGCGCGCGTGAAGGCGTGCTGCACCGGATGACCAGAGGTGGAGTGATCGATAGTCGGGTCGAGCGTCTGCGAGGTGCCATCGTGGCCGGCCGCCGCGTAGACGCTCGAGTGCTTGGGGTCCTTGTCATTGGCATACACCACGTGGCAGGCCGCGCACCCCGACTGCCGATAGTCGCCCGGCTGATCGTTGGTGCCGATGAACCAGAGATTCGGGTCGTTCAGGCGCGTCTTGGTGATGTTGATGACGGGCACGGCAATGCGCGCGCCGGTGCCCGGCCCGCGATTCGACGCCCGGAAATCCGGGCGACCGGGCTCCTCGAGTTTCTGCAGTTCCCCGGTGGCATCCGGCAGACCGGTCTCGGAGAAGATGTTGCCGGCGTTTCGGCCACCGCGTTCGAAAATGCGGAAAATGTCGCCGGGCTTGATCGTCTCCCACGAGGGCAGCGGCAGCAGCGCGGGCACTATGCCGGCATTAAAGGCGGCCTCGTGGTCCGGTATGACCGGACCCTTGATCGAGGTGCCGACGCCATCGCGGCTGTAGGATTCTCCCAGAATGTAGTTCTTGAAATCGAGAATGCCGTTGTTGTAGGAGGCGCCGCCCCAGAACATCGCGCTGGTGGCGTGCAGACTGCGCACCGAAGCCTCGATGATCTCGCGATGGCACGCGCCGCAGGATTCCCGCACCACGCGGAAATCCGACGGGTTGATGAAACGGATGAATTCCGGCGCCTCGCGGTTGAGCAGCGTGTAGCTGCGCTGCGGATTAGCGCTCGAGGGGTAATGCCACTCGGAGGGATAGCGCGGCAGCACATGCGCGCTGTCCTGCGCCTTCTGGTATTCGCCCGTGCCGCGTGTAACCCCGGCCGCCAGGGTGACGCCCGCATCGCCGCCGTGACAGTCGGTGCAACCGAGATTGACCGCGGTGTTGGAATGCATGGTCGCATTGTCGGTCTGCGTGTGACAGGAACGGCAACCCTCGCTCTTGGCAGTAGCCATTTCCGGCGACTGGTTCATGGGCGAGGGCGGGGCAGTCACATAATGGCGCGCGATCGGTTCACCCGCCACAGCCGTGAAGGCGACCGCGAGGCTCAGCAACGCAGCGGAGGCGGATTGCATGTGATTACCAGGCATCAGTAGGCCAAGATGACGTTCAGGAGAAAATAGTTGGGATTCATGTGAGGAAACAACGCATCGAATCCGCTGGCCGTGAACAGGCGCGCGTAGGAGCTGCGCAGCACGATGTTCTGCGACATCAGCGGCCGGTACGTGAGCGAGATCGAGGCATCCTCTCCGACATGCTTGCTGTCGATCGGCTGGTTACGCAGCGCTGCAATCACGGCGGTGTTCGCAAAATAGATGGTGTTCAGATTCATCGAGACGCGCAGCGTCGGCAGCACGTCGAGGTCGGCGCCCAGGCCACCCAGCATGACGCCGGGATTTTCGAAATTCGACTGGCCCTCGCCCTTGGAGGATCGCAGGTCCGGCAGCACGCCATTCCCGGAGGTCAGCGTGACGCCACCGCCGCCGATCAGCGGCACGGCCTGGCTGATCCAGTAGCTCGTATCGCTACCGGCGAATTGGGGGTTTTCGAACACGGCATCGAAGCCGGTCGCCTTGCGGTCGTAGGGGTCGCTGTCACCGGTGGCGTACAGCAGCGATATCCGGGTTCTGATCCAGTCGAAATCGCGTGATATCTCCATGGCCGCGAACGCGGCACTGATGTCGAGCCGCGAATAAGTGAAGATGCCCGATTGCTCGTGGCCGGTGGCGTAATAGAACGAAGCGGTGGCGTTGGTGCGACCGAAATGGCCATCGCCGTTGTAGCCGAGATAGACCACATCGTAGTTGCGCGCCGCCTCCAGCCCGATCTGCGCCGGACGCACCAGGAAGCCATTGGAGTCGTAGTGCTGCTCGCCGCCCTCGGTATTGTGGTTGTAAAGCACCGTGCCCTGGGAGGTGAAGCCGCGCACCGGCATATCCTGCCAGTAGAGATTGGCCACCACGATATCGTCGTGACGCAGCGGCTGGGTGAGGTCGTTGAGCCCGCTGTTGGTGTCCTTGTCGATGCGGCGGAAGTAAGCCAGGTTGTACTGAAAGATATTGTTGTCGCGCGTGCCGAAGAATCGGACGCCGAGCTGATTGTCCTGGAACAGGAAGCCGCGGAAATCGCTCGAGAAGGGTTGAATGCCGATCCGGACACTGTCGAAATCGAAGCGATCGGACACCGTGCGCAGGCGCCTCTCGGCGAATGCGTTCTGAATCCCGATGAACTGGTCCGAACGCGTCGTGCCCTCGCGCGGATCAATGTTGAGCAGGCCGACTTCGTCGACCTTGGCGTAGTTGTAGTTAAAAACCGGCGTCAGGCGGAACTGCCAGTCCGGCGGCCGGAACACCGTGTCGCCCTTGTAGATCACAAAGTCGGTGGTCAGATTCTCCACCGCGTTGAATCCGCCGCTGTGACCGAAGACATCATTGCTCCCCGCGCGCTCGGTCGAGACATTGCCCACGGCCGAAACGATATTGCGGTAGATGTAGGTCGAGTCGGAAATGGCGCTGATGTTGTAGAACCAGTCGCCGCTGAAGGGCTTATCGGCCTTGAGCGAATTGCGGTTGTACGGGTCGAGCGGGTTGTTCTTGTATCCGAGCGCATCGACGATGCGCCAGCGATCCGGCACCGGCACGGACTCGACGTAGTCCGCCAGACCCGGCAGCGGGATCGGTGAGGCTTCCGGCGGTGGGCCGCGATTGAAACCCGGTGGCTCAGCCTGCGGCGGCGGCGGCTGATCAGTGGTGGTGGGTCCGTTCGAATCGTATTTCCGGAGCTCCGGCGCCGACAGGCGCTCGGTCGGACAGGGCACTTCGACTGTGCCGGGCAGGCGCCGCTTGACGATGCGGCCGGTATCGTCCCGATAGCAGGTCTCGGCCTTGGTATCGGTCTGCGCCGCCAGCGGCAGTGAAGCGCCGAGGATGATCAGCGCGGCGAGCCCGGCTGCCAGGGTACGATCAATACCCATCGCAGACATTCTCCTGGTCGCTGTTCAGAAACGGCGACTGCGGACACTGCACATAGATCAGCCGCGTGCCTTGCGGCGATAGCGTATCTGCTCGGCGGTTCTTCGGCGCCTGGTTGATCGAACCATTGAGCGCCGTGCTGGCGCGCTGCAGGCCGAGGAAGGCCACCATGTCATCCTGGCTGACGCCATCTCCGGAAACACCGATCGCCCCGACCAGGGTCGCGCCGCGATAGATGGGCACGCTGCCCGGGAAAATCTGCAGGCCGTTGGCGATGCGCGGCGCGGCCGTGCTCGGTGTCAGCGTGGTGGGCGTGGCGAGCGGAGGCACCAGCAGTCCCACGCCGGCGCAGCCTGGGGTTACGTCAGGGACGCCCCCGCCCACCGCGTACAGCACGTGCTGCAGAATGGCATTGATCGAGACATCGAGCTGCAGTCCGGTGGAAAACACGCTCCACTGGCTCAGCGGTTTACTGAAGGGCCCGTTGGGAGTGCCGTCGATGCCGTCCGGATACAGCGGCCGGGCGAGATTGCCGACCGCATGATCGCTGTACGCGATGACACCATCCGCGAAGGCGGTCGCATCGGCATTGAAGGTCTGCGCGGCGCTCATATAAGCGCCCAGGGTGACCTGGCCATTGGAGGTGAGTCCGGCGGTGCCGGTCGAGATGTACTGTGCGGGAGGCAATGATGCGATGAACGCCGCCGCCGTCGCGGAAGACAGCAGTGCGGCCGTACGGGCTTTCTGCAGCGCGACGTCGGCGCCGAATAGCGGCGCGTCCTGCGAGCGCACAAACCCGAGCGGAACGCCGAGCGAGTCGACCACCGTGATCGAGACCCGGGCACTGCTACCCAGCGGCAATCGAATCTGGCCGCGCGCCTGATTGGCCACACCGAGTGCCGACTGCAATATCTGCAGCACCTCGGCCTGGGTCAGCGCATTGGCGCCGTCCGTGCCGGCCTGAATCGGGAAGCGCGGCGCGTTGGTCGCATCCACGAGCACGTAGGCGTCCAGGCCGGGGAAATTCACTCCGCCTTCGGGGCGCACGCCCGATGCCGGCTGACCGAAGGCGGTACCTGCATGGATGAGGCCGTCCGCATAGCCGGTGACGGCGATCAGCGTGCCATCCGCGCCGGTCAGCGAAGCATAGGGCGGCGCGTTGGCCGGATTCGCCGCCAGCGCGCCATACTCGATATTGGTGTAATGCAGGCTCAAGCCGCCGGCGGTGATCTCATCGGCGCGGCGGTCCGTCGGGGCGCCGTAGCTGTAGGTCGCGGCCATGGCAATGGCCTCATCGAGATCGATGTTGTCCGATGAGAAGTCGGCGTCGATACTGTAGAGACCGTCGGCAAGCACGCCCACGCCGCCGACCACGGTCCCGTCCTTGTAGAGCGGAAAGCCGCCCGGATCGGCCGACAGCCCGAGCGGTGAGCGCTGCGGTCCGACGGTGGGTGCCGTGCCGGTGGAGTGATTGATCAGATCCGAGCAGGCAAGCTGGCTGAACTGAACCCCGAAGAGCGGCCCGCTGGGCGCACCGGCTGTGCCCGGATCGAAGTGCTGCTGAACGATCTGGCTCGCGGTGCGTGAGGAGAACGCGTTGCCTTCGCTCGAGAGATAGGCGCCGGTAATCGCCTTGGCGATCGCCGCCAGCTCATCCAGGTTCACGCCGCTGAGTGGACCGCTGGCGGCCGGCAACCGGATGCCTTCGAGGCCGGTGTTGACGACGGGGTTTCCGGCGGAGTCCACGGTGGTGGCGATCAGGGTCGGACGAGTCGCGGCCGCACCCATGCGATACACGGCCAGCACATTGCCGACCCGGTCCACGACTGCGATGGTGGCATGGAGACTGCGTGCCTGGGCTTCGGCCACCCCCTGGGCGATCACTTGCTGGACGTCGGCCACGGTCAGGAAGCTACTGGCGCTGGCGCACGATCCGGTGCAGCCGCTGCCGCCGGAGCCGCCGGGGGCCGTCCCGGTCGACACGACCGCAGGCCCGCTGCCGCCGCACGAGACGAGCGACGCCGCCAACAAAGCCGCCAATATGCGCTGCCGTCCTATCACTGGACTTCAGTCTCCCTGGTACGGGCGATTATTGTCGTCGGATGATAGCTGTGGCAACTCGAACACTGCAGCGTCACCCGATCGACGGTCAGGCGGTCACTGTGACAGTCAAGACATTTTGGCAGATCGGGTATGAAAACATCCGCACTGGACTTGGATTGCTTGACCGCATGGCATGAGAGGCAGGCCGTATCGCCGCTCTTGTCCTTCTGCACCGAGTGCAGCTTATGGCTGAAGTGCACATCGGGAAAATAGTCGCGCGTCAATCGCACCGGAAGAATCTGAAATCGATCGGGCAGATCGGCGGCGTGCGTGTCGTTGACGTTGTGGCAGCTGGCACAGCCGCGGGTCTTGAACTGGTTTTCGACTTCGGCCTGCGCGCGTTTCATGGCGCATGGAAAGGCCGGGCCGCTGCAGGACACTTCCTCGATCACCGGCTCATCCGGCAGGCGCCGGCGCTGCACCGCGGGTTTGACCGGGGTCGGATCGACTGCCTTGCGTGCAAAATAATCCTGGATAAGCAAAATGGCGTCCCGCGGGCGGCCATGCGGCAGCACCCGCTCGGGCGCGTCCGGATCGAAGGTGAGCTCGTGACACGAGCCGCAGGAGCGCTGCATCGTGATCGGCACGAAGTGTTCGCCATCGGCATCGGGTGTGTGGCAGTCCGCGCAGCCGAGCGCGCCGCCGTCGCTGGTCCGCGTCACATGCGCCGGGTCCAGGTGCTGACCGTGCGAGAACTTGAGATTGGACTGTTCCCGTGCACTGGTGATGGGCTCGCGCACGGGCAGCCAGTCGATAAGCCCTGCTGCATCCGGCTTCGCGGCAGGTTTCAGCAGGCTGACCGTAAAGGCCGGGTGAGCCTCGCGCGTAAAGCCGGTCACGGGCTTGACCTTGAGCGAACCGAAACGCGTGTCCGACCTGGCGTGACAGTCGGTGCACAGCGCATCGTCGCGCACCACCAGCCCCGACACCGTGGCCTTGTGTTCCCGATGACATTCGGCGCAGCGCAGCTTGGGCCCGAGCTTGGTCTGGGCCAGACGTGCGGCCTGCACATGATCGGCGATCGATTTGTGGCATTCGTGGCAGGCGGTGTCCTGCACATGCACGAACAGCTGCTGATGACAGCTGCTGCAGTGCTGGCCGGCGGCGAGCTCGTGTGCCGGAATCAGCGGACCGGCGCTCCAGAAATGATCGCTCGGCAGCATCGAAGGCGGGGCGTGCCCGGCGCGCTGCGGAGCGATGCTTACCAGGGGCACGAGAAATCCGAGCAGCAGTACCAGCGCCGCGAGCACCCACGCGGCCATTCGCTTGGATAGCCAGGTTTCATCGAGCGTGGTACGGAACGCCTGCTCGTAGGCACTTGCATCCACCTGCGCGTTGGCTTCGATTTCAATGGCGGCCTCGAAGCCGGCCGGTGGCTCGACCAGGCGCAGCCGGTTGCCGCCGATTTCAGCCAGGTCACCCACCTTGAGCGCCGAGGCGGTGACAAGGGTGCCGTTGATCGCGACCTTGCAGCCGCGAAAGCAGCTGATCGACAGCTGCGCCCCGGCGCCGCGGATGGTCGCGTGCCGGGGTGCGACGCCCTCGCCCAACAGCTGGATGGTGCAATCGGCGGCGCTGCCGACCGAGAGCGACTCCGCCGCAAGTTCCGTGTCCTGGTACTCGATGCCGCCATCGGCACCCTGACGCACTTGTCGCAGCAGCACATCCATCGCGTCACCAGTACATGAAGGTGGTCACGATATGCACGATGAGCGCCAGGATCAGCGCGATCGTGATCGGCACATGGATGTACAGCCATAGACGCAGCCAGGCGTGCAGACGGATGTCGCGGCGGATCCGGCGCAGCACGGCCTGGCGGCGACAGAGCAGCACGATCAGCGCCTGCAGATTCGCGGCCTCGGTGCGCTTGGCGGCGCGCGGCACGCGTCGCGCTACATCGTCGATGACAGCCTGCTGATCGGCATTGGCGACGACGATCGCGCCCCCGGCGCCCCCGGCCTGCGGATCCGCCCGCATGAACAGCGAGCGATCGAGCCCCAGCAGCTGCGCGGTGACGCCGCCGCCGATCATCGTGCGCTCGATGCTGCTCTTGACCGCCGTGTTCACGGCCGGATCGCACTTGCCGGCCAGCTCGCGCCCCTTGCGGTCCAGATCGAACAGCTCGGCAAACAGCGCGGCCCGCGCCAATCCATTGCTGTTGGCGGACAGTTGCCGCGGCGTGGACAGGTAGACGTAGACACCGAAGATGCCGCTGATGATCACGGCGCACATGAGCACATAGGCCAGCGTGTGCACGTTCCAACCGAAGCGTCCCGCGCAATGCAATGTCGCCACCAGCAGCAACGCCAGTCCAAGCCAGACGTGCGCGGAGGTCCAGCCCTGCACCGAGCCCGCGCCGGAACTGTAGCGGCGCTTGCGCACGCCGAGCAGCGCCAGCCAGACGATCAGCAATGCACCGGCGGTGCCGAGTACATACCCTTGCCAGGTGCCCCCGCCCGGTTCCTGGCGGCCGCCCTGGGTCGCATAGAGCAATGAGGATGCGATGCAAACGCCCAGCGCCCACCAGCTGTAGCGGGCGCCGCGATAGCGCAGCAGGCTCTCGTGAATCATCGGCGCTGCTGGTCGGCGAGGTCGAGATACTGCGCCGGACCGATGCGCATCGCGGCGCCGGTGGGACACGCCTTGACGCAGGCAGGCCCGTTGTTCACCGTGCTGCAGGCGTCGCACTTGGTGGCTTTCTTGCCCTTGGCCTTGGCCGCATCGGTCGGATGGTAGTCGTGCTCTTCCCCGACGCCCGGACCTTTGCCGAACAGCAGCCACTGCAGCAACCCGGGTTTGGGCGGTGCCTCGTAAGCCATGCGAATCACGCCGTACGGACAATTGACCTGGCAGTTGCCGCAGCCGATGCAGGTATCGTCAATGAACACCTCGCCGTTGGCCGAGCGCTTGATGGCGTTGGGCGGGCAGTCCTTCATGCAATGCGGCTGCTCGCAGTGGCGGCAGGAAATCGGGATGTGCACTTGTGCGAATGAGGCGCCGGATTTGCGATCCAGCCGCGAGATGCCGCCGTGCGTTTCGGCGCAGGCTTTTTCGCAGTTATCACAACCAACGCAGAGCGCCTCATCGATCACGAGCACGTTGGTCGCCTCGCCCAGGCCCTGCGACATGAGGAAATTCATGACCGAACTCGCCTCCGGACGCACCTCCATGCGCGCGCTTTCGGTGACGTGTTCGCTGGCGGAGCGCTGCAGCAGGTCCAGGGGTGCGTCGTTGCGCCGCGAGAGCTGCAGGAATTCGGCGCGCCGCACTTCGATCAGCTCGGAGGCGACGGTCGCCCGTGCTGATTCGCGCCGCACGGAATCTCCCATCAGTGACATCTCCCCGACCAGCTCGCCACCGGGCACCTGCGACACCATCAGTTCCTGCCCATTGCGCCGGCGCGACAAGGTCACACTGCCCGATCGCACGATGAACAGGCTTTCGCCCGGATCGCCCTCGGCGAAAATCGACTCCCCCGCCTTGAAGCGACGCACGGCCACCTGCCCGGCGATCTCGCGCAGATCGCGCGCGCTCGCCTGCGGCGCGAAATGCCGCTGCAGCTCGCGCACCACGAAGATCCAGTCGATGCCGCTGCGAACCTCCTCGTTGGAGTTCATGAGCTTGACCATGGTCCGGCGCGGGGTCTCCATGAGAATGCAGCCCGCGCCGGCGATGGCGCGCTCGGTGCGCGGCCGGCCTGATAGCAGGCTCATTTCGCCGAAGAACTCGCCGAGCTTCAGCTGCGTCGTCACCGGGGTGGGTCCCTCGGTCTGCAGGGTTGCTTCGCCGTAGGCGATGGTGAAGAACGACGTGCCGAAATCGCCTGGCTCGTAGATCACATCGCCTTCGTGGATCACGCGCGTCACGCGCGGTTTCCCGGGGCGGCCGGCAATGCTCTGCCGCAGCGCATCGACCTTGCGCTTGGCTTCCTCGTATTCGGGGCCATCCGGATAGGCGACGATGACCGTGCTTTCTATGATCAGCTCGCGAAACGCCAGCGCATTGAGCTCGCGGAACATCGGCACGATGGACTTGAAGCGATCCAGCAGTTCATCGGCCTCGCGTTCGAACGGTGTACCGCACAACTGCCATTCGAGCAGTGGGTAGTCGGCCGGCTTGATGTCGTTGCCGTAGACGTATTCCGCGACGTCGTAGCCCTGGTTCATGGCCTGCTTGATCAGCGGGTAGCCTGCCAGCGAGCCGACGATGAACACACCCGGGACATTGGTCTCGTAGCGTCGCGACAGTGCCGGAATCGCATCGCGCTGCGGTCCGGGAAAGCGGATGCCGATCGACTCGACGAATGCGCGCGGCGGATCCGCACCGAGCCGCGCGACCACGCGATGACAGTTGACGGTTTTGGGACCGGCGGGAGTCTCCAGGGTGACCACCAGCGGCGGCGCCCCGGCTTCACCGCGCGTGATCGACTTGGGTTTGGTCTCGTAGTAGCCACCGAGCCGGCGTTGCCGGTCACTGATGGCGGCCAGGATGGCATTGAGATTGCCATCCTTGGCGCGGCTGAACTCCTTGCTGCGGTTGACGATCCAGACATCGTTCTGTTCGCTCAATGCCAATGCGTTTTCGATGGCCGCGTCGCCCGCTCCGAATACCAGGATGGTCTCATCGCGATATTCCTTCGGATCGTCGACCTGGTACTGCACCTCGTCGAACTGCTCGCCCGGCACCCCCAGGCGTCGCGGATTGCCTTCCAGGCCGATTGCCAGCACCACGTGGGCCGCGCGCAGGGTCTGTCCGTCGGTCAGCTGGATGGAAAAGTCGCCTTTCTGGCCGGTGATCTTTTTGACCTCCGAGTTGTAGCGGATATTGACGCCGAGTCGCGCGGCATCCTGGGTCCAGGCCTCGAGAATTCCCTCGCGGCTCCCCGCCCCGAAGCGCACGTCGCTGCGCAGCTCCAGGAAACCGGGCTCCGCCATGACATGCTTGCCCTTCTGGTAGCGCTGGATGGTTTTGGCAACCCGCGGCGAGCCCTCGAGCAGCACATAGCTCGGGGCGGTGCGCTGCATGCGGCGATCGATTTCAGCCGCGCGCGCGGCGGCGCTCAGCCCGGCAGGTCCGGCGCCGATGACCGCCAAATGAAAATCAACCGGCGGTGCGCTCACGCCGATCCGACCAAATGGTGAGTGCTGGCATCATGATTTCTCTGGAGCAGCCATTCCCTCGAAACTGCCTTGATACATAACGAGACGCGCGCCGATTCGGATGCTTGTGCAGCAACCTTGCGTTGTTATGGACTCCCTAAGCATGGCAGCGGCCGTCTGCTTGACGGACCTGGACCTGTCTGCAATGCTCGCGCGAACTGAATCTCTACCATACTGGCTGCTAGCTGGGAAGACCGCGACCGTGATCATCGCCCGAAAGTGTCGGTCGGCGCCCCGAACACCGACGGCGCGACATTTCGGGCCATGAGCCATGGCTGCCGTAGTCGATGAGTCGACGACCAGCCTTCGCAATCCTTCACGCACATTGCAGATGAGCGAGCCGCCTCCAGCCGGCGAGGACAACGCCGTCATCGTCGATGCCCGTTACGTGCTCGAGCATCGTCTCGGCGGCGGCGGCATGGGCGTGGTTTACAAGGCGCTCGATCAGCTGATGGTGAAGCATCACGATCGCGACCCCTACGTCGCCCTCAAGCTCATCAGCGAGTCGCTGCGCCAGAACGAAGAGGCACGCATGATGCTGCAGCGGGAATGCAGCCGCGCGCAGAAGCTCTCGCATCCCAACATCGTGCGCGTGTTCCACTACGGCTGGGACCGTACCACCGACTCCGATTACCTGACCATGGAACTGCTGCGCGGAGAATCACTGGAACGCGTGGTTCGCGCGAATCCGAAGGGCATGGCCTGGGCCAGGGTAGCGCCCGCAATCGAGCAGCTCTGCAATGCCCTCGAGTACGCTCATTCGGAAGGCATCGTGCATTCCGACATCAAGCCCAGCAATCTGTTTCTGACCGATTCGATGACGCTGAAGGTCCTGGACTTCGGCATCGCGGCGCCGATGCGTTCCGCGGACACCGCCAGCAGCGAGACCCTGCTCAACCCGCGGCGACTGGGTGCCGTAGCGCCACGCTACTCCTCCCTGGAAATGTTCCTGGGCAAGGACGCCGATCCGAGTGATGACGTCTACAGCGCCGCCTGCGTGATCTACGAATTGATTACCGGTAAACACCCCTTCCAGGGCCTGGAGACACCGCGAGCGGCCGAGCTCAATCTCCAGCCCGAGCCCGTCAAGCTGCTGAGTCGGGCGCAGAACAAGGTGTTGCGCAAGGCGCTTAACTTCCGGCGCAAGGATCGCACGGCAACCATCGCCGAGCTGCGCGATGGACTGCTGCGGCACCAGCCGATCATGCGCGGCATCCGGCTGATTTACGCCGCTGTCGCGGGTGTCACGATCGCAGCCATAGCCATTACGCTATTGCTGCGGCTCGGCCCAGGCCATTCACCGACCAGCGCTGCCGTGACGACGACTCCCCATGAGGCGCCCGTGGAGCGTGCCAGCACCGCGGTCCCGACCAAGCCGGCCCTCTCCCCGCCCGCTCCGGCGAGTACCAGCTCGGCGGTCAACCTCCCCACGGACAGGGCGTCCCCGGTCCTGACCTCGGCGCCTACCGTCGTCGCCCCCGCCGTCGTGCCCGCCGCCGCTGCGCCCGCCGCCGTCGCGCCCGTGACCGCCCCGGTGAATCGCGCGGGGTCCACTTCCTCGCCGGCAACCCAAATGCAGCGAGCTGAGGTAAAGTCGACGGCGCAAAAAGTAACGAAGGCACCGCCCGCCATGGCTACGCCGAATACCCAGGCGCCCGTGGCGGACGCAAAGGCATTGACGGAACGATGCCAGTCTCTTTTGGTACATGCCCAACTCGGGGAGCAACTCAGTGAAGAAGACAACACCTTTATCAAGGAAAAGTGCCACTAGCGCACTGCTCGGCACATTCGGAATCATCGGGATTGGGGTGCTGATCGCCGGCTGCGTGCCAATGCAGCCCGACGCGATGTCAACCAGCGCCCCGTCGGCGGCAACAGCGCCCGCGGCCGCACCAGCCACGGCCGCCGCGGCTGGCGCACCGGCGGCGACGGCTGCGCCCGCTCCGGCGGCGCCGCCCCCGCCACCTCCGCCGCCGATCCTGCCGTTCGATGATGCCGTGGCAAATGCGGCGCACGCCGTATTCACGGCCGCGATGGCGGCAGATGCCGGCGCCAACGTCGTGGTCATCGACCCGCTGGTCGATGGCATGACCGGCTACCAGTCCAAGGCCACCAAAACAATCCAGGACCGCATCCTCGGGGTGGTCAAGAAAGACTTCCCGCAAATGACGGTGCATCGCATCACCGCGGAAAGCCTCAAGTCGCAGCCGCGGGTGCTGGTGGGCACCTTCACGCCGGTGAATGCGCAGATGAAGACCACGGGCGAACGCGAGGCCTATCGCTTCTGTCTGGTCATGGGCGACCTCAGGACCGGCAAAATCGTCGCCAAGTCCGTGGCGCGCGCGCGTCTCGAAGATGTCGATGCGACACCGACCGCCTTCTTCCATGACAGCCCGGTATGGACCGATGACAAGAGTGTCCAGGCCTACATCGCGACCTGCCAGGCGAGCAAGGTGGGAGACCCCATCAAGCAGGAATACCTGGAGGGCTTGCTTGCCGCCGCGCTGGTCAGCGAAGCCGAGGATGCCTACGGCGAAGGCAAATACACCGAGGCGCTGGATCTCTACGAGACGGCCAGCAAGACGCCGGCCGGCGATCAGCTGCGCGTCTACAACGGCATTTATCTGGCGCAGACCAAGCTGGGACACACCGATCAGTCAGTCGCGGCATTCAAGGAGCTGGTGGATTACGGCATCCGCAAAAAGCGCATCGCCGTGAAATTCCTGTTTCGGCCCGGCTCGGTGCGCTTCGTGACGGACAGTCCTTTCAGCGCGAACTATGGTGTCTGGATACAGGCCATCGCCTCGGAAGCGGTGAGGAACAGGACCTGCCTGCAGATCGTCGGCCACACCAGCCCTACCGGACCACCGGCGCTCAATGACACTCTGTCGCTGGTACGCGCCGAGTACATTCAATCCCGCCTTGAAGGCGACGAACCGCAGCTCAAGAAGCGCACCGTCGCCGTCGGCGTGGGCTCACGCGAAAACTTAAGCGGCACGGGCCGTGACGATGCCAGTGACGAGCTCGATCGCCGGGTGGAGATCAAACCGATCGAGCCCTGCGACGCGCCGGGAGTCTAGGAGCAGAGCGCCGCCGGCCCGACCTCTCGGTCCGGCGGCGCCCCACCCATGCGGGAACTGAAAGTCAGGCCGATCTCGCTGGTATTGATCGATATCAGCGGCTATACCCGCTTCACCAAATTGCATCGGCTCAGCGCCCTGCACGCCGAGAAGATTATCGGCGACCTTTTGGAAAGCATCGTCGCCCGCGCCCGTGCGCCGCTGATCGCTCACGAGATTCTCGGTGACGCGGTCAGCTTCTACGCCGAGTCCGACGGCAGCGAAGCGCTGGCCGATGAGATTCGCGGGCAGGTGGCCTCGATTTTTGACGCCTTCCGATTGCGCGAAGGCGAACTGATCAGCGACTGCAGCCTTTGCGTCTGCGAGGCCTGCCGAAACGTCGGCAAATTGCAGCTCAAAGCCATTCTGCATCACGGCAAAGCGGTGTTCAGCCGGATTCAGGATTTCAAGAAGATCTCGGGAGAGGATGTCATCCTCGCACACGGACTTCTCAAGAATTCAGTGCCGGCTCGCGAATACATTCTCGAGACCGAAGCGTTCTCCCGGCTCGGCGGCGGTTTCCCGGATTTGACTCCCGAGCAGAGAACCGAGATCTGTGGGGAATTCGGATCGATTCCGGTTCGGGTGTTCTACCCGGCGGGTGCCAGGACGGTGGTGAAGCCGGCGCGTCGCTCGCTGGCGGACAAATTGAAACGATCGTTCCGTAACGACTGGTACTCCCTGCAGCGAGCGTTCATGCGGCGTGCGCCGCAGCCCAGGAAATCTGAATCCGTATCGGAGGCCGCGCGATTCATCGAACTCACGCACTTCCCCGGAGCCAGAGGCGATCGCAAGGAATAGTCAGCGAGTGACGCGCCCGCGCTCACCGCTGGTGTCAAGTAGTTGACGGAAGCAGCGCCCGCAAGCGCTCAACATTGCTCCCGACGAAAGCAACGCACCACCGCAAGCTTAAGGAGCAATCAGTCATGAACGCCAAACTTCGCACCTTCATTCAGTCCCTCATCTGCGCTTCGGTCGCCACCGTGATGACGGCCGCACTCGCATGGTCCGTGATCGACTCCACGACCAGCGGGCCGCAATTCGGGGATCCGTCGCAGCTCTTCGCCCAGGGCTGAGCCGGCCAGAGCGACCAGCGTGAGCCCGCTGCCGATGAGGCGGCGGGCTATTCGCTGCCGGCGGCGACTCCTTCCAGGGCATCCACCTTGAGCAAGGTAATCTGGCCGCGGCCAAGCTGAACCCAACCCTGCGCCTTCCACTGCTGCAGATACTGATTGATCATCTGGCGCGACAATCCCAGAAATCGTGCGATTTCCTCCTGCGACAGCGCCACGCGCGCGCCGGGAGCCGTCGGTTGTCCCGGCACCCTCGACAGGCTCAGCAGCCGCCGGGCCAGGCGCGCCGGCGTGCTCAACAGTGCCGAATCCTCAGCGAGTCCGCTGGTCCAGCGAATGCGCTGGCAGAGTAGCTGCAGCAGTTGATAGGTTACTTTGGGATCACGCTGCAGCAGCAACAGGAACGGTTCGCGCTTGATGACGAACAGCTCCGACGGTGCGCTCGCGGTCGCGCTCGCCGTGCGCGGCGCCCCATCCAGCAGCGCGATCTCACCGAAGCTGTCGCCCGGCTCCATGATGTTGAGGAATATCTCGCGACCGTCCGGTCCGCTGGCGCTGATGCGGACGCGGCCACTGGCGACGCCGTACAGCGCATCCCCCGGATCTCCCTGCGAGAAAACGCTGGCGCCCTCCCGATAGCTGCGCCTGATTGCGAGCGCCGTGATCTGCTGCAGCGCTGCTGCCGGCAGAGTGCGAAACAGACGGCTGCGTTCCAGAATCGTCTGGATGGCCAGGGCCAACGCGTTCTCCCTGCTGGGGGTTCGGTTCGAGTGTAATGCTTGTGTCCGGTGCTTGACAGAAGCTTGAGGAGAAAAGCACGAGGATTGCTCCCGAAGACAGATCAGCGGCAGGACACAGAGGTGTCACCCGCGCCAACTTAACTCAGGGAGCAATAGTCATGAGCAATATCATCGGTTCAGCCTTCAGCAAATTCGTGTGCGCCGCGGTCGCCACCGTGATGACCGGTGTGCTGGCCTGGATGGTCAGCGATTCGACCACCAATGGCCCGCAGGACGATATCGTCGTACTGCACGCCGACGCGTGGAGTCAGATTCACGTCGAGGCCTGATGCGCTAAAGGACCACCGGCGCTACCTCTGTGGCGCCGCATCCTTGCGCACCGGCAGATCGACATAGCTGTCGCCGTACCAGCGCATGGCCAGCGGCGGGGAATCGGCATCCAGCGATTCGGCGCTGACATCATCACCGCCACCGTAGTTGATCTGTTGCTCAGGAGTCTTGTTGACCCCCAGCACGATGACGATGCGACTGCCTGCCTGCAGCCGGCGGCTGGTCAATCGCTCGACCCTGAAACTTAACTGCTGGCGCTCGCCGGCCTTGAGCAGGCGACGATGGGCACGATCCGCCGCGTAGCTGGCGCGAAACGCGTACACCGGATCGTAAAGCGCCAGGTATTCGCCATTCGGCAGGGCCTCGTACGCGGCTACAGTGAGATCCACATCCATGCGGTTGACGGTGAAATCGAGCCGGCCTGATATCGCACCGCTCAGTTCCATCGGCTCCGGCAGTTCCTCACTGACGAACTTCAGCGAATTATGCAACGGCAGTTCGTTGCCGATGATGTTGAAGGGCGGTCGCCACTGCGCATCGCTGCGATCGGCGAAGTTCACCGTCTGGCGAATGGGCGCCGACTTCGCGGATGGTTGCGCGGTCAGCGCATGTCCGCCGGCAGAGTCGCCGCCAGCCAGGAAATAACGCAGCCGCGTGTCGGCCATCTCATCGAGCGAGGAGGCGTGACGCCACTCGTTCGCTCCCATGACCTCGAAGTTGACACGGCCCGACAGCAACGCAGGCTTGGGAGTTCCCTTGAACACGGAATCGAACCACTCGTAGCGCAACTGGCGCAGATCAATGAGCGCCGCCTGATCGACCGCATAACCGCGCAGTACCGCGAACGGTCCGCGCTGCATGGCGCCGTCGTCATACGGACCGATCAGCAAGGTGTGATCGGCTTGCGGATTGCTATGCAGCTGCTGGGCAAAATAGTACAGCGCCCCGGGCAGATCGCCGCCGTAGTAGCCCGCCGTCGTCAATACCGGAATGTTGATGCGCGCCAGCTCGGCGGCGTCGGGAATCAGCCGCCGCCAGAAGCCGTCGAAACTCGGATGGTGCAGCCAGGTATGAAAATACAGATTCGGCTTATCATCGGTGTGGTCGAACTCGAAGTACGGCTTGCCGCTCTGGTACCAGGTCTCCTCCAGCGACTGCCAGCGCTTGTCGTTGTAGGTGTCATCCCAGCCCTTCTTGTTGGTGACGTTGTATGCCCAACGGTAGGCGGAGTTGCGGAAAATGCCACCGCGCATTGGAAAATCGACGCCGGGTGCGTTCGGACTCGATGCCGCGATGGCCTTGAGCGCGGCCGGCAGTCGCTTGGCCGCCGCCCACTGCGTGAATCCGCTGTAACTGCCGCCGTACATGCCGACGCGGCCATCGCTCCAGGGCTGCCTGGCGATCCAGTCGATCACCGCGCGCGCATCCTCGCCGTCGGTCTTGAAGGGCGCCACCCGGTAATACGAATCCGGGGTCTCACGGGTGTAGGCCACGATGCCCGCATAGCCGTGCGCCGCGCACTCCTTGGCGTAGTTGGGGGAATTGGCGTAGATCGTGAACTCGAGCAATGCCGGAATCGCCTTGCCCTCGGCCTTGGGCCGCACCAGCACGGCACTGATCGTCGCGCCGTCGCGGGTCTTGATCGAGACACGCTCCTCTGCGACATAGCGGCGTTGTTCGTCTTCGGCAGCCAGCGGCCCGACCAGCGGAGCGGCAAGCAATAAGGCCTGGTAGGCAAAGTAGATGCGTATGAGCTCGACCGCATCGCTGACGGTGATGGCGTCGCTGCCGCGGCGCTGATCGAAGGCGTTCTGCACCGCGTTACGCAGCTCGGATACCGGCGGGCCATGCCAGGAGGTGACGGTGTAGGCGTCCTGATCGCTCAAGTGGCCGACCGTAGCGTGATAGGCGTCGGTGAAAGCCTGGGGAAACGGCTTCTTGGTGGACTCCTCTTCCACGCGCGCCTGGGCGAAGACGTCGATCAGGATCGATCGTCCCTCGACCCGAGCCGCCTCGGCGCCCGGCAGCCGCTCGCGCAGCGTCCGCAGGGTTTCCATGGCCGCCGCATAGCTGCCGGCGACGATCTGCAGCGCAGACAGATTTTTCAAATAGCGGTTCTGGTCGTTTTCCTGGTAGACCGGCAACACACGTCCGGCCAGGTCCCGCATGACTTCGGGCACATCGGCATCATCGGGACGGGCCGGCGCATGGAAGTCGAGGTTCTGCGTAAAGGCCCACGAGCAAGGCAGCAGCAGCACGAAAGCCCAGAGCCGTCGCACCATGCTCATGTCCGGGCGCCACCCGCGTCAGTGCCTGCTGCCGCGCTGGCTGCTGCCGCGCTGGGCGCCTCACCAGCGCGGCCGCGGCTGCCTGCAGGTTTCGGCGGCGTCTTGACCAGATGCAGCACGCGGGAGAACAGCGGATCGTGCGCCTCGGCCGCGCGACCGATATGAATCACGCTGGTGCGCGCGAGCTCGTGATGGAATACATCGACGATCCGCTCGCGCGCCTCATCATCGAGCGAGCCGATGGTGTCATCGATCAGCACCCAGGCAGGCACCTGAAGCTGGATGCGCGCGAAGGCCAGCGCCAGCTGTTCATCCTGGCTCAAGTCCCGATCCCAGCGTCGCATGATATCCAGCAGCGGCTTCAGGCGATCGAGCCCCAGCCGCTCCAGCGAGTGTGTATAGGCGTCCGTGCCGTACTTGTCGGACTCATACGGGTAGGCCAGCACTTCGCGTAAGGTGCCGCGGGGCAGATACGGGGTGCCGCGTGGCAGGTAGACGATGGTTTCATCTTTCGGTCGCGTGACGCGACCCGAGCCCCACGGCCACAGTCCCGCCAGCGCGCGGAACAGCAGCGTCTTGCTGGTGCCGGGAGCGCCGATGATGAGCACGCGTTCGCCGGGATGGATGACGACGCTGCGCTCCTTGAGTTCCTCGCTTCCATCGGGAGATGCGACCTCGAGATTTTCGATCGTCATCGTGCCGGCGTCGCCGTCAGCATAGGCAATGCTGGTTTCGAAATCATGAACGTCGCCGGCGGTGGTGAGCGCCTGCCTGAAGCTCGCCACGCGCAGCAGTGTGGCGCGCCAATCGGCGATGGTGCTGAAATTGTCGACGAACCAGCGCAGCGAGGACTGCGCCTGGGTGAAGGCCGCGGCCGCCATCATGAGACCGCCGAAGGTAATCTTGCCCGAGAAATACAGCGGCGCGGCTACGAGGATCGGGGCCACGGTGGTGACCCAGCCGAACCCGGCCGTGACCCAGGTGAGATTGGTGAGGCCGCTGACCAGTCGCCGGGTAGCGGCCAGCACGTTACCCAGATGCATCTCGACGCGCCGTCGCTCATCCTCTTCGCCGCCGGCCAGCGCGATGCCATCGAGATGCTCGTTGATGCGCACCAGCGAGAAGCGCAAATCGGCTTCGCGTGCATAACGATCGGCATTGCGATTGATGAGGCTGCCGCCCACCCAGTAGCTCATCAAGGACCCCGCGCTCGCATACAACACGGCGGCCCAGAGCATGAAACCGGGCACGGCGTAGTCGTGATGCGCGATGCGGAAGTTGAAGGTGCTGGAGAGCACCCACAGAACCCCGGCGAAACTGCAGAACAGGATGGCTGACTGCAGCAGCCCCGTGCCGAGGTCCGCCGACAGTTCGCAGAGCTTGCGCGCATCTTCGTGAATACGCTGATCGGGATTCACCCCCATCGGTCCCGCATTCGCCAGCCAGAAGGCCCGACGCGGCATAAGCCAGTCCCGCAGCAGGTCCTGCACCAGTCCCTCGCGCAACCTGACCTTGAGCGTCTCGACCAGCCAGCGCTGCCCGACATTGAGCACCAGCAGCACGCCGGCGATGATGAAGAACACGCCGAGCTGGAACAGGAAGTCGTGCAGGTCGCGCCGCGAGAGCGCGTCGAAGAACGGCTTGTTCCAGCGATTGAGCAGGATCTGCGCATACGAGGTCGCGACCACCACGACCGTCACGCTGGCGACCAGGCCCAGCAGCAGCTTGCGAACCGAGGATCCGGCGAGTGCGCGCAGGATCATGCGCAGTTCCCGTACCAGTCCTACATTGGAATACTCATCTCCGGCCGAGGCATCATCGAGGGCGGTGTCGGCCGCGGACTTGGTTTGCTCGGCCATGGCGTTCAGCGCTGCTCCGCGAGGCCAATGGCCTCGCGGCGCGCATGGACGCAGGAGATGAAGCCCGCATAGCTCCACGCCAGCTCCCGGGCGGAGCTCTGCGCCCCGGTGTGCTGGTCGAATTGCTCCGACATGGCCCCATCGGACGGTATGTATGCGCGCACGGTGCGCAGATAGGCATCGCCGCGTTGGATCCATGCCGCGGCATCGACCGCAGCTTGCGCTGCGCGAAAGCAGAATTCGGCGGCCCCGAGAGTCGAGAAGAAATAGGCACCGCCGGAATAGTAGACATCGCCGGCATAGCGCCCCATGGCCGGTCCGCGTTCGCTCGAGCGCCCGCGATTGATGGCATAGGCCGCATCGAACAGCGAGTCGAGGCGCCCGAGCGTCGCGTGCATCCGCGGATCCCGCGCCGAATGCCGGCCTGCATCCTCGGCCCCGGCGCTGTGAATGGCAGCGAGGATGACGGCAATATCCAGCTCCTTGGTCGATGGCGCGCCCGAGCTGAGCACGCGCGATCGATAGTAGCCGGCATCGGCGAGCCAGAATTCATCGAGCGCACGATGGATGGCCTGTGCCTCGGCGCGGTAGTGCCGCGCGAGTTCGCGCTCGCCGAGTTGCTCGACCCAGCCCGCGCCTGCCAACAGCGCCGCGGCGGCTACGCGCAGGGTGTAATAGTGCTGCCCGCGCTCCTCCTCCCAGATGTCGAACGATGGCTCGCGCCAGTGCCGCAGCGTGAAATCCAGATCGAAGCGCACCAATGCCGCCAGGGCGCGGCCCGCCTCGTCTTCGATGACCACCCCACTCATCCAGCGCAACAGCGCCAGCGCGCGCAATGCCAGGCCGTCGTGCTGCGGGCGCGGCCACTTTGAAATATCCAGCGTGCCATCGGGATTGACGCGGGTCTCTCCGGCGATCGCCTCACCATGGGCCGCGCCCAGATCCGCATCGGTGCGAAGGAACTGGGTGAAATCAGGTGCCACCGCGGCCCGCCAGCCTGGGTCGGTCACGAGGGCGCGGCCATCGATCTGCAGCAACGCGCGACTGAAGTGCACGAAGTCCAGCAGATGCTCGCGCGCCGTGGCGCCGACGCTGCCGTCGCGGTACAGCAGGCGCAGCGCATCGATGATGACGGCTGAATCCCGATACCAGTGGAAGAAGTAGTCGGGATCCGGATCGTACGACGCCAGCACCGGCGAGGCCACGATGGCGCCCTTGCGCGGCCGCACGGTCTGCCCGAATCCGGGTCGCTGCTTGACGATGCCGGTCGGCGAAATACTGCGCAACATGGCGCTCGCCGCGTGGCGATACTGTAGATCGAGCCATGGCTCGATCGGCTGCATCAGGCCGCCGCATCCAGATGGGGGCTTGTGAACCCGAGGCGGCGTAATCCGGTCTGCACCTCGGGCGCGCTCATGAGTAGCTTCCACAGCAGCCCGGTTCGGTGATTCTCCATCATGATGATGATGGGACCCTGATCGATGGCGAGGCAGGTCTGCGCATACCAGTCGCGTCGTTCGCTGAAGGCATCGCAGAAACCGTAGCGACCCCAGATCTTTGGGCCGTGCGCGGTCAGGAAATGCCGCAGCACCTGCAGCACCTCCTGCGGCGCATACGGCAGGCTCGACAATGCCGCCGTCGGCGAGATCGTGCCGTTGTCGACTGTTGGGGAATGAGCCTCGTAGCCGTCCGGATCATCGCTCGCGGTCAGGCCCCAGCAGGCGGGGCCATAGCCCTTGTGCCCATGGGGATTGGCGATGCAATGGGCGCGATTGATCTGCACATGTCGCACGTTCTGCTGCCAGTAGTCGGCGTAGCGATCCTTCAGCCCGCGAGGATCCAGGCCGCAAAAGGAATAATGCGCAAAGAACAAGGGTCCACCGTAGGCCGCTCCGAGCGGCAACTCGATGCCGTAGTAACTCCTGCCGTTCAGGTACTCGCGGCCCGAGGCATAGCCGCGCGTATAGGCCTCTGCGTCGATGGCATGGCGAGCACTACCTGCGGCCAGCACATAGGTGATCAGGCATTCGTTCCATCCTCTGATCTCATGGTTCATCGCCCAGCCGTTGTTGGGACTCCAGTGCCAGTACAACAGGTCGCGGCCATCGCGCGTGAACCAGTCCCACTCGATTTCGTTCCATAGATAAGTGATGCGATCGCGCACGCTGCGTTCGAGGCGATCCTCGCGCTGAAAATATTGACGCGCGCACAGCAGCCCCATGAACAGCAGCGAAGTCTCCACCAGATCCGCGCCATCATCCTTGCGCATGAACGGGATGGTCGCGCCGGTGATGCCGTCCATGAAATGCGGGAACGCGCCGTGATAGCAGGTCGCACGGACCAGCAGGTCGAGCTGACGGTCAAGCTTTGCCAACGCCTCCGGGCGCCCCACCCAGCCGCGCTCCGCCGCGACGATCAGCGCCATCACGCCGAAGCCTGAGCCGCCGATGGCGACCAGGTTCTGTGGATGATGAGGGCGCCGGGGGATGACATCGGGCGCCAGCGCGCTGACCGGGTGACCGCCCTCCCAGAAAAAGCGAAACGTCTGGCGCTGAACCGTCTCGAGCAGCGCCTCATCGGACAGGCCTGCGAGCGATAGGGCACTCGCGTCGCTGGCTACGGCTTGCACTGCCTGGCTGGCTTCAGACATGGGTAATTTTTGCAGCGTAGCGTTTGAGCGTCATCGTAATTCCTAGCAAGTTTTACGCCACGGCGCGCAAAACCATGCGCGGCCGCGACTTCATTGCCCGCGCATTAAATCCGAATGCGCCCGTCAGGGACAGCAGCCCGTTTAAATTGCGTCGCCACGGTCACGTTATGATGCCGCGATGAGCCGTATCGAGCAGCTGATTGATGCCATGACCCTGGAGGAAAAGCTCGGCCAGCTCACCATGACCGCGTCCAGCTATGCGGTGACCGGGCCGGTCATCGCCGGGGATTCCACCGACGCCATCCGGTCCGGGGCCATCGGTAACCTGCTCAACCTGGTTGGCGCGAAGGCCATTCACGAGGTCCAGCGGATAGCCGTCGAGCAGTCGCGCTTGCAGATACCGCTGCTGGTGGGCCTGGACATTATTCATGGCCACCGCACCCTGTTTCCGATTCCGCTGGGCGAGACGGCATTGTTCGACCCGGAAGCCTGGGCGCTCTCGGCTCGCGAGGCATCGCGCGAAGGAGCGGCCGACGGTATCGCCATGGCCTTCGCACCGATGCTCGATGTATCGCGCGATCCGCGTTGGGGGCGCACGGCCGAGGGACCCGGCGAGGACTACTGGCTGGCGAAGCGCGTCGCCGCCGCCAAGGTGCGCGGCATCCAGGGCCCCGATCTGTCGGCGGCCGATTCGCTCGCAGCCGTGGCGAAGCATTTCTGCGCCTACGCGCCGGTGACGGCGGGACGCGAATATGCCTCGGTCGATATTTCCGAGCGCACTCTGCGCGAGGTGCACCTGCCGGCATTCGCCGCCGCGGTCGAAGCCGGCGTGGTTGCGATAATGCCTGCTTTTACCGATCTTGCCGGCATTCCCATGACGGCGAACGTGGCGCTGCTTCGCACTTGCCTGCGCGATGAACTGGGCTTCCGCGGTGTGCTGGTCAGCGATTACAACGCCATCGCCGAATTGATTCGCCACGGCGTCGCCGAGGACCTGCCCGAGGCCGCTGCATTGGCGCTGCACGCGGGCGTGGATATCGACATGATGTCGGATGCCTACCGCAAGGGACTGCCGATCGCGCTGCGCCGCGGGCGGGTGCTCATCACGGATATCGATGAATCGGTCTGGCGCGTGCTGCAATTGAAGGAGCGGCTCGGCCTGTTCGAGGATCCCTATCGACGGGGTGCGACGGCCGAGTCGTCCGCGGCGCTCGGCGAACGTCGGCGCATCGCGCGCGACATCGCGACCCGCGCCATCGTGCTGTTCAAGAACCAGGCCGACGTGCTGCCACTGATCCCGTCGCCGCGGCGGCTCGCCGTGATCGGGCCGCTGGCAGATGCGGCTGGCGAAATGGCCGGTCCGTGGGCGCTGACTGGAGACCCCGCCACATACATCAGCGTGCTGGCGGGACTGCGCAACGCATTGCCTGAGGCCGAGCTGCTGCATGCAGCCGGCGTTGCCATCGAATCCGAGGACACCAGCGGCATCGCGGCTGCGGTGGCGCTGTGCGAGCGCGCGCAGGCCGTGCTGCTCTGCCTGGGGGAAGCGGCCTCGATGAGCGGCGAGGCTGCCAGCCGCGCCGATCCGGGTCTTCCGGGACGTCAGCGCGCGCTGGCGGAAGCGGTGTTCGAGCGAGCACGCGGGCGCAATCTGCCCGTGATCGTGGTCTTATTCTCCGGCAGGCCGCTGATGGTATCGTGGCTGGCGGAGCAAGCCGATGCGCTGCTGGCTGCCTGGTTCCTCGGCAGCGAGACCGGCAACGCGCTCGCCGACGTGCTGACCGGGCGCGCCTCACCCAGCGGGCGCACCCCCATCAGCTGGCCGCGTACGGTCGGACAGGTGCCGGTGTTCTTCGGACAGCGCCCCAGCGGGCGGCCTTTTAATGCCCTCGATCACTACACCAGCAAGTACCTGGATACGCCGAACGACCCGCTCTATCCCTTTGGCTTCGGACTCAACTATGGCCGCTTCCGGTTCACTGACCTGCGGGTGACACCGCCGATCGTTGAGATATCCGACACGATCGAGGCCGTCGTACGCGTGACCAACCAGGGCCCGCGCGAGGCCGAGGAAACCGTGTTCCTCTTTACGCGCGACCAATTCGCCTGCGTCGCGCGGCCGTTGCTGGAATTGAAGGGTTTCGCAAAAATCCGCCTGCGCCCGGGCGAAACCGGGACCGTCACAATCAAGGTTCCCGCGGCGGAGCTGTGCTTTCTGGGACTGGATCTGAAGCCCCTGTTCGAGCCCGGGGAAGTTGAAATACTCGTGGGACCGAATGCCGATCGATCGCAGCTGCAGGTGGCCAGCATTCAACTGCGCGGCTGAATGGCCATCTGAGTGAGGTAGGCGATCAGCCGCTCCAGCCCGCGCGTGCGCCACTTCAGTGCGTGCGTGACCAGGTGAAACCGACGCGTCAACCGCGGCAGCTCGGAGGCGGGAGCCACCAGCAGGCCCGAGGCCAGGAAGTCCTCGACGACGTAGCGCGACAGGCAGCTGATGCCAAGCCCGCTGGCCGCGGCCCGCTTGATCGCTTCGGAATTGCCGAATTCGATCCCGGCACGCAGCTGGTGCAGATGCGGGGTCAGCAATTGATCGATGGTCTCCCGCGTGCCCGAGCCGGACTCGCGCAGCAGCCAGGTCGCCTGCCGCAGCATCGCCAGCGTCACCGGCTGCGCTCGCAGCACGATCGGATCGTGCGCGGCTGCCACCAGCAACAATTCGTCCTCCAGCCAGGGTTGCACCGTGAGCTGGGGCTCGTGACACGGCCCCTCGATCAGCCCCAGGTCGAGTTCGAAGGCCGCGACCTGCGCGGTGATCGCCGCCGTGTTGGCGATCACGACCTGCACCTGCAACGCACCCTGCGGCGGCCGGGCCAGCGTTCTCTGGAATGCGGCCAGGATGCCCGGCAGCAGGTAATTGCCGATGGTGGTGCTGGCGCCCAGCCGCAGCACGCCGATCTGCGAATCCCGGTCGCGCGCCCAGCGTTCCAGCCCGCCTGCCCCGTCCAGCAATGCCAGCGCCTGCGGCAGCACAGCACGACCGTTCTCGTTGAGCTGCAGGCGCTTACCCACGCGATCGAATAACGGTACCTCGAGCAGCCGCTCCAATTCGATGATGGCGGCACTGGCAGCGGACTGGGATAGCCCCAATTCAGTCGCCGCCGCAACCGTGCTGCCAAGATCAGCAACCTCTTGAAATATCTGCAATTGCCTCAGTGTGAGGCGGGGTGCGCCCATGCTTTTTGATGTCCCAATCAACCTATCTTACGGGTTGATTCTACAGTAATAATGAATTGGATTAGTTTAGTCCGCGCCATTACCTTGGAATGCTAATGAACCACCTCCGCCTGTTGCCGGGCCTCGCGCTGAGCGCCGCGCTTGCCGCGGTGGCAATGATGCTGGGAGGCTATGGGTGGCTCGCAGCGCACGGCATCAGCGCGCTGACACTGGCCATCGTGCTGGGACTGCTGGTGGGCAACTCGATCTACCCGCGCCTCGCCGCCGCCAGCTGCGATGGGGTGCGATTGTCCAAACAGACGCTCCTGCGCGCCGGCGTCATCCTTTACGGGCTGCGCCTGACGCTCACCGACATCGGACATGTGGGAGTGGTGGGCGTTCTGATCGATGCACTCGTCATCCTCTCGACTTTTTCGCTGGCCTGCCTGATCGGCACTCGATTGTTCGGACTGGATCGCAAGACCGCCATGCTGATCGGCGCCGGCAGCGCGATCTGCGGGGCGGCGGCGGTCATGGCCACCGAACCGGTGGTTCGTGGCCGGGCTGACCAGGTCACGGTTGCGATTTCCACGGTGGTGCTGTTCGGCACCGTCGCGATCTTTCTCTATCCCCTGCTCTACACACTCAATGGGCACTGGCTGCTGCTCCCCGCGGGGGCCAATTCCTTTGGCATTTATGCCGGCTCCACGATTCACGAAGTCGCGCAGGTCGTCGCCGCCGGCCGCTCGGTGGGCACGGACACCGCCAATACGGCCGTGATCACCAAGCTCGTGCGCGTCATGATGCTGGCTCCGTTTCTGATCGGCCTGTCGGCCTGGCTGGCGCGCGATGCCGGCAAGTTCGAGGCGGATCCCATCGACGAATGTCCCGCGGCGGCCACGCAGCGCCGGCGCCTGCCCATCCCATGGTTCGCGTTCGGCTTTATCCTGGTCGTCATGTTCAATTCGCTGTCGTTGTTGCCGCAGAGCGTGCTGGCAATGGCCATCAACCTGGACACGCTGCTGCTCGCGATGGCGATGGCGGCGCTTGGACTGACCACGCATCTCTCCGCCATCCGCCAGGCCGGTCTGAAACCCATGCTGCTCGGTTGTATCCTTTTCCTCTGGCTGATCATCGGAGGCGGCACCATCAATCGCCTGGTAGAGAACTGGCTGTAATTGAGATGGCGGAGATCCTGGGACTGCTTTCGCTACTGACGTGGCTGTATCTGCTGCTGGCGCGCGGCAGCTTCTGGCGCATGTCGGTGGAACCCTCCGCTGCTGCCGCGTCCCCGGCCCGCGTGATCGCGATCATCCCTGCGCGCGATGAAGCGGACCTCATCGGCGATACCGTCCGCTCATTGCTGCAGCAGACTCATGTCGTCCCGCTGCAGATCATCGTGGTCGATGATGCGAGCACCGACGGCACGGCCGAAGCCGCCGCCGGCGCCGCCGCCGCGATCGGCGGCTCCGAACGCCTGATCGTCGTGCGCGGGGCACCAGTGCCAGCCGGCTGGAGCGGCAAGCTCTGGGCCATGTCACAGGGTGTGAAGGCCGCAGCGCCGCTACCGGCCGACTACCTGCTGTTCACGGACGCCGACATTCATCATGAGGCCGATGCGGTCGCAATCATGGTGGCAAGGGCCGAGATCGATCGGCTCGATCTGGTGTCCTGCATGGTCGAGCTGCGAGCACAGACCCTGGCGGAAAAACTGCTGGTGCCGGCATTCGTATTTTTCTTCTTCATGCTGTATCCGCCCCGCTGGATCGCCTCACCGCGCGCCCGAACTGCCGCCGCTGCGGGTGGTTGCATGCTGATGCGGCCGCGCGCACTGGCCACGATGGGTGGCCTGGAAGCAATTCGCTCAGCACTCATCGACGATTGCGCGCTGGCGCGCGCCGCCAAGGGTGCGGGCGCCCGCATCTGGCTGGGACTGACGCGGCGCTCACGCAGTACTCGTCCCTATGGCTCCTTCGGCGCCGTAGGCCGCATGATCTCGCGCACGGCGTTCAATCAGCTGCGTCATTCCTACCTGCTGCTCGCGGCCACGCTGGTGGGTCTGTGCCTCACTTACGTGGTGCCGCCCGTGTTGCTGCTGTCGGGTAATCCGACATCGACCGCGCTCGGCGCCGCGAGCTGGTTGCTCATGAGCCTCGCCTATTGGCCCATCGTCCGCTTCTACCGGCTGCCCGCAGACTGGGTATTGACGCTGCCGGCCGTGGCCGTGTTCTATGCGGCCGCCACCGCGCACTCCGCCGTGCAGTACGGCCTGCATCGCGGCGGCCAGTGGAAGGGACGCATTCAGGACGTCTGAGCGTTCCCTTGGCGTAGACTCACGGCGTGCAATCCACGCGCCTGACGAAGCTGATCCTGGTTGGCCTGATCGCCGGTATCGCGACTGGCTATTTTGTTTTTCAACTGACGCCCCAATCGGCGGCCAGCTTCGCCACCGTCGCGGATCTATTGCCGACCATCTTCCTGCGATTGATCAAGATGATCATCGCGCCGCTGGTGTTTGCGACGCTGGTGGTAGGCATCGCCAAAATGGGCGATCTGCCGACGGTCGGACGTGTGGGAATCAAGACGCTCGGCTGGTTTCTGTTCGCTTCCCTCATCTCACTGACACTGGGCCTGATACTGGTCAATGTGTTCGAGCCCGGCAAGGCCGTGCACATCCCGTTGCCGGACACCGGATCTCGCAGCGAGCTTACCGCCACCGGCCTATCGCTGAAGGATTTTGTCGCCCATACCTTTCCGGTCAGCATCATCGATGCCATGGCGCGCAACGAAATTCTGCAGATCGTGCTGTTCTCGCTGTTCTTCGGCTCCGCGGCCGCGGCCCTGGGTGAGCGGGCACGGAAGCTCGTGGATATGCTCAATGAGCTGGCCCATATCATGCTGAAGGTGACCAGCTATGTGATGCTGTTCGCGCCGCTCGCCGTTTTCGGCGCGCTGGCCGCGACAGTGGCTCAGCAGGGACTGGGCATCATCCGCATCTATGGCGTCTTCATAGGCGAGTTTTATTTCGGCCTGGCAGTGCTGTGGGCAGTGCTGGTTGCGCTCGGTGGCAGCATCATTGGCAGACGCGTGCTGGCCCTGGTGCGCGGCATACGCGATCCGCTGCTGCTCGCCTTCTCCACCGCCAGCTCGGAAGCGGCCTATCCGAAAACCCTGGAACAGCTCGAGCGCTTCGGCTGCAGTAACAAGATCGCTTCCTTCGTGCTCCCGATCGGCTATTCGTTCAACCTGGACGGCTCGATGATGTACTGCACGTTCGGCAGCCTGTTCATCGCCCAGGCCTACGGCATTCAGCTCTCGGCCGGGCAGCAGATCCTGATGTTGGCCATCCTGATGCTCACCTCCAAGGGCATCGCCGGCGTGCCGCGTGCTTCACTGGTCGTCATTGCCGCCACGCTGCCGCAATTCAACATCCCCGAAGGCGGCCTGCTGCTGCTGCTCGGAATCGATCATTTTCTGGACATGGGCCGCTCGGCTACCAATGTGGTCGGCAACAGCATCGCGGTGGCCGTGGTTTCCAGGTGGGAGGCAGAGCTGGCATCCGCCCGGCCGGCCGGCGCATTAGAGTAAATATCGGCCGTGCCCGAGACCTCTGGTCGCGTAAGGCCTATTCCAGTACCGCCTCAAACGCACCCCGGATAATCGCCGTGCAGACGCAGGAGCGTTCCTCGAGCTTCTTGCGGTTCACCAAGGTCACGCGGCCGCGCGCGTAATCAATCAACTCTTCCTGCTGCAACTGCGCTGCGGCCTTCGAGACCGACCCTCGCCGCGTACCGACCATCTCCGCCATCCGCTGCTGGGTTAGCGCGTTGGCCTTGCCTTTGGCGCCTGCGATCATTCGATGAGTCTACCCCGGAAGTGCTGGCACTGCAGCGGATCAGACTGGCTTGCCGACGATGAGGGAAAACATCGTGCGGGTCGGCACGATCCGCGAAAGATTCCAACCTGAATCTGCAAACAGAGACCGATATTCTGCTTCTGTGCGCTCCTTGCCCCCGACACTCATCATCACCAGATCGGCACGAATGACGTCCTGATCCGTGACGCTCGTGGTCAGCAAATCCGGAATGATCTGCTCGATCACAATCAGCTGCGAGTGTCCCCCAACTGACTTGCGAACATTCTTCAGGATCCGCAGCACGTGCTGATCGTCCCAGTCATGCAGGATGAATTTCATCAGGTACAGGTCATAGCCATCCGGCACGGACGCAAAGAAATCTCCCTGCACGAAGCTGCCGCGCTTGCCAACTCCAGCCGATGACAGGTAATCGAGCGCTCCAGGCTCGAGATACGCCAGATCGCACACCGCACCGATCTGATGCGGATTGGCTCGCAGCAACTCCGTGAGAACGCCTCCGTACCCGCCTCCCAAGTCGAGCACCTTGGCAAACGGGCTGAAATCGTAAACCTGCATTGCGGCCTGTGCTGCGCGACGACTTCCCTCGGCCATGTTCGTTTGGAACTTATGCAGGCGCACCGGATCAGTCCTCA
>Ga0181522_10000110_pt1 | contig 65818 bp, 55 predicted proteins | sample PEATcosm2014_Bin_27_FD_121103 | JGI IMG/M metagenome (GOLD analysis project Ga0181522, IMG submission 121103) | Peatland microbial communities from MTU Mesocosm Facility, Houghton, MI, USA - PEATcosm2014_Bin05_10_metaG | ecosystem: Environmental > Terrestrial > Soil > Wetlands > Peat | place...
ACTTTGTTCTGACCGATGAATTCATTAAGGCGCTGCGGGCGAAGTTTCAGCTCGAAAGACGAATCATCTTCCACCGGCGCCGCGGAGACAATCCGCTCGCGGTCTTGCGGAATGTGGGGAGTATTTCCGAGCGTAGCCACTGGCGCGATATTAGCACGAACCCCTACTCCTCTTCTTCCTTAACCTCGCCCCGCTCATCTTTCGCCTTCTCTACAATCTTTTCCTGTAATAACGCAGGAACGACGTCGTAGTGGTTCATTTCCATGTTGAAGCTGCCGCGGCCCTGCGTCATCGAAGTCAGGTCAACGCCATAGGTCAGCATTTCGGACATGGGCACTTCGGCTTTGATAATGGTGTTGCCGCCTTTGTTGTCCATGCCTTGGATGCGCCCGCGGCGGCTGTTCAAGTCGCCCATGATCGCGCCGGCAAAGTCGTCGGGCACGGTGATTTCGACGGCCATCACCGGTTCGAGTAGCGTCGGTTTGGCCGTTTCCATAGCTTTGCGAAAGGCAATGCGCCCGGCCATCTTGAATGACAGTTCGTTGGAGTCCACATCATGGTACGACCCGTCATACAAAATCACCCGGAAGTCTACCACGGGGAATCCAGCCAGAAATCCACGCTGTGCCGTTTCGACAATCCCTTTTTCGATCGCCGGTATGTAATTCTTCGGCACGGCGCCGCCGAAAATATCATTGACGAACTCGAAGCCACCGCCACGGGGCAGAGGCTCCATTTTGATTTTGCAATCGCCGTACTGGCCATGGCCGCCCGTTTGTTTCTTGTGCTTCCCCTGCACGTCGGCTTTGCCGCGAATCGTTTCGCGATAGGGAACTTTCGGCGCTTTCAACACGACTTCGGTGTGATATCGCTTCTTCAGTTTCGACACCACGACTTCGATGTGCTGCTGTCCTGTTCCTGCAATCAAAAATTCTTTGGTCTGCGGATCGCGGAAGAAGCGCAACATCGCGTCTTCTTCCATCAATTTATGAACGCCGTTGCCGAGCTTGTCTTCATCGGCGCGAGTCTTGGGTTCGATAGCGAAAGTAATTGCAGGTTCTGGCAGCTTCACGCGCGGGTACTGAATAGGCGCAGCCTTATCGCCGAGAGAATCCCCAGTGAGCGTATCTTTTAACTTGGCAACGGCGCCAATATCGCCCGCGTGTAACTCGGTAACCGGAAAGGCAGTTTTTCCTTGCATGATGGAGATGTGCGCCAGCTTCTCCTGTACGTTGCGCGAGTAGTTCTGGACGGTCGCGTCGTTCTTTATTACGCCGGAGAAAACCTTGAAGTATGAAATGCGCCCTGAAAACGCATCCGACACCGTTTTGAAGACATATAAAGACACCGGCTCGGCATCGGTTTCATGGCGCTTGGGCGCATCGCCATTGCCTGACGATGCAGCTTCACCCTGCACCCATTCATGCTCGGAGGGTGCGGGCGTGTAATCGACGATGAAGTCCATCACCCGGTCGGCGCCGATGTTGCCAAGACCGGAACTGAAAATCACCGGGAAAATCTTGTCTTCGCGAATCGCGTTATGCAGTGCGGGAATTAGATCTTCTTCGGGGATGGTCCCTTTCTCGAAAAATTCCTCCATCAGCGCGTCGTTGCCCTCGGCGACCAGTTCCACCAACATCTCGTGGGCTTCTTTCACTTTGGCCGCCATATCCGGCGGAATTTCCGTTTCTTTCCCTTTGCCGTTTCCGCCGAGGTCGTAGGTGTACGCCTTCATGCGCACCAAATCCACGACGCCGCGGAAGTTCTTTTCTTTGCCTATCGGCAGCTCCAGCGGAATCACATCCCGCCCAAAAGCTTTTCCCAGGGATTCCAATACCCGCTCTGCATCGGCGCGATCACGATCCATGCGATTGACTACGATCAGGCGCGGCGTCTTATATTCTTCGCAATAGCTCCAGACCCGCTCGGTTACCACCTCTACGCCCGCCACGCCATCCACCACCACCACCGCCGCATCCACCACCGGCAGCGCCAGCTTCGCCTCGTGCACAAACATGTTGAAGCCCGGAGTATCTATGAAATTGATCTTCGTTCCATTCCACTCTACATAGGCCATGCTCGCGCCAATGGACATCTTGCGGGCGATTTCTTCTTCGTCGTAATCAGTCGTGGCTGAACCGTCGTCCACGCGGCCCAGCCGCTGCGTCGCCCCCGCGGTGTAGAGCATGGCAGAAACCAGCGAAGTTTTCCCAGCGTGCCCGTGACCTACAACGGCAATGTTGCGGATGTTTTCCCCTGTATAAACTTTCACGAGTGCTCTCCTTTGACCGGCATACCGCGGAAAACCTCAGATGCTACCACTTTCCAGCCCGTCGGAGAAGCGGCGGTCTGAAAGCATGGCTTCGCGGGGCCTTGCCGAAGTGTCAACGTTGCCTGCGCGCTGCGTCGGTGTAAAATGCTGTGGTTTCAGCAAGGAGGCTTCCATGGGCGCAATTACCGCTTCATACACGGGAAAATTACAAAATCTGGCGCGGCCAATCTTGGCCCTTACTACGTTTCCACTGATTCTTGCCCTCGCCGCCTGCGGAGGTAGCGGCTCTGGCCCGACGCCGCCGTGCACAAGCTGCACACCCGGTTCATCCTCGGATTACGTGTACGAAGCGAATGCAAATCAAGTCACCGTCTTCGAGGTAGATTCGACGACCGGAACAGTAGTCTCAACACCTTCCCCGGCGACGGGGCCAGCGATTCCCGGTGGCATGATTGCAACCTCGACTGATTTTATTTACGTCGCCGATTTTGGCGGTAACGACGATGCTGTTTATGGATACTCGGTGAATACACAGACGGGCGCTTTGACGGCCATCGCGGGATCGCCATTTACCACAGGATTGACGGCTCCTCCCGAGGGGTTGGCGTCCGATCCTCTAGGCAAGTTTCTCTACGTTACGCAGGGCAATAACAATCAGATAGCAGGATTCACCATCGGCTCGAATGGAGCGCTTTCGGCAATGGCTGGCTCGCCCTTCAGCACAGGTGATGCTTATCCCTCAGCAATCGCCGTCGATTCCGCTGGAGCATTTCTTTATGCCAGTAACAATCAGTCGCCGCTGGGGCGCGTCTCAGGGTTTTCGATTGCGCCGACGAGCGGCACATTGACTCCGGTTGTCGGATCACCCTTCACGACGACGGTAAACGGTGGACCGGCGAACCTGGCGGTGAGTCCGAAAGGAAGCTTTTTGTACGTTCCGCTCGCCGGAACCTCGACGCCGCTCAATTCCATATTTGCGTACACCTTCGATTCGACGGGGGTTCTGTCGCAAATCCCCGGTACGCCCTTTACCGTGGGCGCTCAACCCATTAGTGTCATCGTCGATCCTTCGGGGAAATATCTATATTCGGCCGACTTTGGGGGAAATGACATCTCCGCGTTCACAATAGACAGTTCGAGCGGAGCGCTCACGGCGATTAGCGGCAGCCCGTTCGCAGCATCGCCCAATCCGGATAATCTGGCCATCAATGCTTCGAGTTCATTGCTTTTCGCGACGAGCGGCACATCCACCAGTATTTTCGTGTTTACCATCAACAGCTCTGGAGCGCTTACAGCGGTGGCGCCATTAAACGGCGGGGGGACACCTGGTGGACTGGCGGTCATTCACAAGGAGTAAAGCAACGGAAGCTGGTTGGCTGGTTGCTAGGCTTATTTCTGGTTGTAATAGCCGGTGCGGGTGCGGGCTTTCGCGCCACCTTTATCAACTATTACCTGAAGCGCATGGTATTCGTCGGGATCGTCAGCGGGGAAAGTATCGAAACCGATAACGTAAGAATAATCGCCATCAGACGCGCAACTCGCGAGTGCGCCGGTCAGATCATTGGTGGTATTGAAGACGCGGCCGCCTGACTGGACTGCGATGACCGGCAAGCTGAGATCGCCGTAGAGGGCCTGATTTGGCGATTTGACACTCTTCAGAAATTCTTCGTAAAACGAACTGCGCAGCGAGCCGGCAGCTTCTGAGCCATAAGGCGCGATCTGGTAAATGGTTATGCGCGACTCCCTAAGCCGGGTCGAAATGGCAACGATACGCGCAAATATGCCCTGCTCTTCCTTCTGTGAAGGCTGAACGTTGACGCCAGAGAGCAGCGCCCATCCGTCGCTGAACCACACCATCAGTTTGCGACCGGGCCGATTCTGTTCGTACGCAATCATGGCATCCAGCGCCTGCATGGAGAGGGAATAGCGATCCGTCGCTCCGTAAAAGCCTTGTGAGCGGGTGCTCGTGCGCAGGCCGATTGCATATTGATCGAGTTGCTTAGCTAACGCGTTGCCGTCGCGAGACGGTGCGCCCGTCTGGGTTCCACGATCCGTGAAGAATACAAGCGAAACGGGAAGGGCTAACTTCCCCCCATTCTTGAGAAGAAATCTCTTCGCTTCGTCCCGCTCATAGGCAATCGAACTTAAAGGAGTGTTCACTGCATCCACGACCAGGATGAGCTCAACTGGCAGATCCGACGAAGCAGCGTCAACGGCCTGAAACGAAGCAATTTTGCGCGGTTCTTTATCGTCGAGAATGGTGAAGTCCTGCGGTTGCAGGCCGCGGACTGGCGCGCCGGATTTGTCAGTGACCTGGACGTCGAGCGTGATGCGGCGATCGGCCGGAGGCAGGGCGTTGGGAGACTGGGGCGGGGTTTGACCCAATACATGTGTAGCGAGGAGGAAGGCGAGAATCAATCGAGACATGTGAAGGCGGAATCCACGCATAATCGGACCGACGCCACAAAGCCTCTGGCTCCGGGCTTAGCCCTTGACCGTCGCCGGCTGAATCTCGTCTATATCCACCCAGTTGGTGGGGTATTTGCCGGTGTAGCAAGCAGTGCAATAGGTCGTCTTTTCGCCGTCGGCGCAAGCGCGCTTGAGACCATCCACTGACAGATAGGCGAGTGAATCCGCGCCGGTGAATTCTCGAATCTCTTCAATGGTTTTGTTGGCCGCGATGAGTTCCTTTTTCGACGGCGTATCCACCCCATAGAAGCATGGGGAAATCGTCGGTGGACAGGAAATGCGCATGTGCACTTCTTTCGCACCAGCCTGGCGAATCATGCGGACAATTTTCTTGCTGGTAGTGCCGCGGACGATGGAGTCGTCGACGAGCACCACGCGTTTGCCTTCGAGCAAGCTGCGTACGGGATTAATTTTGAGCTTCACGCCGAAGTCTCGCACAGTCTGGCGAGGTTCTATAAACGTCCGGCCCACATAGTGATTGCGGATGAGCGCGAAGCGGAATGGGATGCCGCTTTCGGCGGCATAGCCGATGGCTGCGGTCACACCGGAGTCGGGGACGGGCACGACTACATCGGCTTCCACCGGGGCCTCGCGGGCGAGCTGGCGGCCGAGTTCTTCGCGGCTCTCTTGCACCGGACGGCCGAAGACACGGCTATCGGGTCGAGAGAAATATACGTGCTCGAAGATGCAGCTTGATTGCGCCAGAGCTGGGGCGTAGAAGCGAGACGAAACACCTTCGGGTCCGACGATGACAAGTTCGCCCGGCTTTACATCGCGTTCGTACGTCGCTCCGATCAGATCGAAGGCGCAGGTTTCTGAGGCGAAAACGATGGTGTCTTGCTTGAGGCCATCGGCCGCCGGAATGCGCCCCATGGCTAGGGGGCGGAATCCACGAGGATCGCGGGCCGCGAAGATGCGGTCGGGGCTGATCATGACCAGCGAAAACGCACCTTCAACGCGGCGCAGAGCATCTGCCATGGCTTCGGGTAGGGTCTGTTCTTTCGACTGCGCGATGAGGTGAACAATGACTTCCGTATCGCTATTGGTCTGGAAAATCGAACCCTGTGCTTCCATTCGGGAGCGAAGTTCCTGGGCATTGACCAGATTGCCGTTGTGCGCCAGCGCCATGGAGCCTTTGTTCGATTGCACCATGATGGGTTGGGCGTTCAGCAGCGACGAATCCCCGGCGGTCGAGTAGCGCGTATGGCCAATGGCCAGAGTGCCGCGAATCTTCCACAAAGTTTCGTGATCGAAGATGTCGGCGACCAGACCCATTTCTTTATGCATGCGCAGGGTCATGCCATCGGACGTAACGATGCCGGCAGACTCCTGACCGCGATGTTGCAGTGCATGCAGGCCGAGGTAGGCGAGCTTCTCCGCCTCAGGGTTCTGATAGATGGCGACAACGCCGCACTCGTCATGGAATTTGTCAGTCAGCATGTTCACGCCTCATTCTCAGGCTTCGACCAACTCAGGATCGGACTTTAGAATCCGTTCGATCACTCCTTCGTACGCGTTACGCAGCTCAGAGATGGTGGACGACACTGCGACTTTCCCGTCCAGCCTGATTTCTGCCTGTTCGGAAACTGTACTACCAATCTGCTCGGAGGAGAGCCCAAATTCGCTGGCAATAGATTTGATTCGACCGAGGTGCTTAAAGTCGCAAGAGACGATGATGCGGCTGGCGTCCTCGCCAAACAACACAGATTCGGCTGGAAAATCGAGAGCCGGAAGGTTGACCTGGAAGCCGATGCCCATGGCGAAGGCACATTCGGCGAGGGTGACGGCAATGCCGCCTTCTGAAATATCATGGGCCGAATCGAGCAAGCCAGCCTGAATCATTTTGATCACAGCCTTCTGCAACGCCGCTTCGCGCTCGAGTTCGAGAGCCGGGGGAAATCCCCAGAGCGAGCCGAGAATTTCTTTCGCGTATTCGGAAGAGCCGAATTCGATTTCCGCGTCGGTGGCGTCGCCGGTCTCGGAAGCGCTCAAAAGCAAAATCGCGCGGCCTGCTTCCTTGAAATCGGACCGCATCGCTTTGGTTACGTCGTCCACGATGCCGACGATCCCCATGACCGGGGTGGGATAAATGCCCTCGCCCAAAGTCTCGTTGTACAAGCTGACGTTGCCGCCAGTAATCGGCACGTCGAGTTCTTCGCAGGCTTTGGTGATGCCGTCAACCGCTTGCGAGAACTGCCACATGATGTGCGGCTTTTCGGGATTGCCGAAGTTCAGGCAATTCGTTGCGCCGACGGGAACGCCTCCAGCACAGGCCACATTGCGCGTGGCTTCGGCGACGGCATGCATTGCGCCCAGCTTCGGGTCGAGATAGCACCAGCGGCTGTTGCCGTCGAGCGCCATCGCGAGGCCGAATTTCGAGCCTTTGATGCGAATCACCCCGGCATCGCCCGCGCCCGGTGCCTCGACCGTGTTGGTCTGCACCATGTGGTCGTATTGCTGCCAGACCCAGCGCTTGCTGCAAATATTCGGGCTGGAAAGAAGCTGCTTAAACTCGTTCGTGAAATCGCCTGTGCCTTTGAATGAGATATTTTCTGGTCTTTCACGGGGGATATTCGGCTCCCATCGTTCCATGGGGCGTTTATATACGGGCGCATCATCGGTGAGCGCGGGATTGGGAATTTCGGCGACGACTTTGCCATGTTCGAGCACGCGCATGGTATCTTCGGCGATGACGTGGCCGATTTCGACGGCGTCGAGTCCCCATTTTTCAAAAACTCGGAACACTTCCGCTTCGCGGCCCTTTTGCGCGACCAGCAACATGCGTTCCTGTGACTCGCTGAGCATGATTTCGTAGGGATTCATGCCCGTCTCGCGCTGCGGCACACGATCGAGTTCGATTTCAAGACCAACGCGGCCGCGCGCGCCCATCTCGCAGGTCGAGCAGGTCAGGCCCGCCGCGCCCATATCTTGAATGCCAACGATGGCGCCGGTTTTCATGGCTTCGAGGCAGGCTTCAAGCAGCAGCTTTTCCATGAAAGGATCGCCGACCTGCACATTCGGCCTCTTGGCCTCGCTCGCTTCGCTGAACTCTTCGCTGGCCATGGTCGCGCCGTGGATGCCGTCGCGTCCGGTCTTGGAGCCGACGTAAATCACCGGATTGCCCACGCCCGCCGCCTTGGCGTAAAAAATCTCGTCGCGGCGAACCAATCCCAAAGCGAAAGCATTCACCAGAGGATTGCCGGAGTAGCACGGCTCAAATTTCGTTTCACCGCCGAGGTTGGGGACGCCGAAACAATTTCCATAAGACGCCACGCCACTGACCACACCTTCCATCACGGAGTGGTTCTTATGGAGTTCTTTTTGCGTAGGGGCAGATGTCCCCATCTGCCCAGCCGAGCCCTGCTTAGCTATAGAATGCTCGGCCTGGCGGACGGGGACGTCCGCCGCTACACCAGCCGTAATCGGCCCAAACCGCAGTGAGTCCATCACCGCAACCGGCCTTGCGCCCATGGTGAAAATATCGCGCAGAATGCCGCCAACCCCGGTGGCCGCTCCCTGAAATGGCTCAATAAACGATGGATGATTGTGCGACTCAATCTTGAAGGCGCAGGCCCATCCGTCGCCAATGTCGATGATGCCCGCGTTCTCGCCCGGCCCCTGGAGGACGCGCTTGCTTCGCGTGGGCAACCGCTTCAAGTGCACCCGCGACGATTTATAAGAGCAGTGCTCGCTCCACATCACGCTGAAAATGCCGAGCTCGGTGCGGGTGGGCTCGCGTCCACCCAGCAGCGTTTTGATCTTTTCGTACTCGTCGAGTGTCAGCCCATGCTCGCGGATGACTTCTGGAGTGAAGGCAGGTGTGGAAGTGGAGGCCATAATTTAGGGGAACTTCTATTGTAGAAGATTTGGGGCGGAGGGGGTAGGGCAGAATTCCTGCAAGCCAGTACCCTACTGCGGCGGGTCTTCGAGCACCTCCTCGGAACCACCTTGTCATTCCGAACGACGTGAGGAATCTGCATTTTCTCTTCTGTGGATCAAATGCAGATTCCTCATCGGTACTCCTCGGAATGACAATACTTAAGACTACGGGACAATCACCGCAGCGCCATCAATCGCATCGCGCTTCACAGCGTCCAATGCTTCATTGGCCTGATCTAAGGAGAAAGTCGTCACTCTCGGTCGCAGACTAATCTTCGCAGCGATGCCGAGAAAATCGCGAGCGTCTTCTCTGGTCATGTTGGCGACGCTGCGAATCTGGCGTTCGCCCCAAAGCAACTTGTCGTAGTCGAACTCGGGCATGCGGTCGAGATGGATCGCGTTGATGGCGACAACTCCGGCTTTGCGCAGGCTGGAGAGCGCGGCGATAACGATGTCTCCGCTGGGCGCAAAAGTTACGGCGCGATCGAGTTCAACCGGAGGCTTGTCGGTTTCAGCGCCAACCCATTTCGCGCCGAACGACTCGGCCAGCTTGCGATGCATAGCGCCGCGGGTAGAAACATAGACGTCGCAATTCCATGAGCGAAGAACGGCGATGGCGAGATGGGCAGACGCTCCAAAACCAAAGAGTCCAACTCGTTCTCCCGGTTCGGTTCCGGCCACGCGCAGGCTGCGAAATCCGATGATGCCAGCGCAGAGCAGCGGCGCGGCCTGTTGGTCATCTAATTCTGGCGGCAGAGGAAAGACGAAATCGGCCCGCGCAACGGCGAATTCAGCATAGCCGCCATCGACCGAGTATCCGGTAAATGTCGGTTTGTCGCAGAGATTTTCCTGATTATGTTTGCAGTACCAGCAGGTGCCGTCGGTTCCACCAATCCATGAAACGCCAACGCGCGTGCCAACAGGAAGTGCCTCCGTGGCCCCGTCAACAACGTCTCCAACAATCTGGTGGCCGGGAATAATGTGAGGCTGCAACTGCGGCAGCTCGCCTTCGACGATGTGAAGATCAGTCCGGCAAACGCCACAGGCGCGCACGCGCAGCAAAACTTGACCGGGCGCGGGCACACGCATCGGTATGTCTTCGATGCTCAGATGGCGGGAGACGGTTTTGCCCGGTGCAGTTAATACGGCGGCTTTCATCACGGAGTCTCGATAGCTTTAGTCTATAGCCCGAATGTAGCGGCACGGTAGCGGGATATCGCGTAGAATCGAAGCTACACACCATTTGGGCCAGCACTCACCATCCGACCCCCCTGGCGTAGTCTTACACACGACAACCGAGGAGTAGCAAATGACTGATGGACCGCAGGAGAAGTCTGCAAGCGACACAAGCGCGAAACCGCGGACACAAGGGCTTTCAAAGTCTTCCGGCCTTGCCCTGGCTGAAAAGCGGCGCGAAAACAAGCTGCGTAAGAAGATAGCCCACCGGCGCACCATCAACCGTTCTCATACAACGGGCTAGAGCCATTGCACGTGATGTTAGAAGGCACTTTCTATGAAAACGCCGAAACTTCCGCTGAAGCATATCCTGTCAGTCAGATGCCCCATGTGCGGCGCCCCGCCGAAGGAGAGATGCAAACTCAGTTCCGGACACCCATCCTTCCAAACCCATTTCGACCGGGAAAAGGCTGCCCATCGCGTGGCGCCGCCGGAAAACTTCGGTGAGGCGTCTCTTCGGATGATGTGGGCATCCATACGGCGCGGTCTTCGCAGCCTTTTCCAACAAGGGTAGAAGAACTCTCGCGGCGGACAGTCAGACGGGTTCAGGCGGGCTGGATGGGAAATTCCTTTGTTCCTACTTTGTCGATGTTGGCCTCGGCGAAGGCCTCAACACGTTCCAGCGCGGCCTGAAGTTCGGCTTCTAAGCGCTTCATGGCCTCGTCGTCGGCGTCTCTGGGCACATATATATAGCGGCTGACGCGCAGCAGAGCCCGCGAGAATGGGCGCGGAATCTGTAGCCGATCCCAGGTATTGAGCACCCACGGGCGGTCGAGAGCGACGTGGAATCCGGACATGGGCGCTCCGGTGAGGCGGGCGAGCATGACAGGACCGGGTTTGACAACGTGGCGGGGACCACGCGGGCCGTCAATAGTGAAGGCGGCGTCCCAGCCCTTGTCCACCTCGCGCTTGAGGCCGAGCAGGGCGCGGACCGCGCCTTTGCTGCTCGAGCCGCGGACTTTGACGTAGCCGAATTTGCGTATGATGCGGCCGGTGTATTCGCCGTCGAAGCTATCGCTGCTCATCACGCGTCCGCCCTGGTCGCGCCACAGATAGATCGAAGGAATCATGCAGGAGTGCCAGAAGGAATAAATCACAGGCCGAACCGAGCGGTCGCCGGCAGAGCCCTCTTCCCAAGAGATTGAATAGCTCAGGGTCGAAGCCAGCGCGCGGATGGTGAAGTAGCCCATCCATTCAATCAGGAAGAGTTGAATGCGTTCCCAGCCGGTGAAAGTCCGCCAGGGCTTGTCGGGTTGCGCCACGGCTGTATTGTAACGTTCTGTCCGCAATCTGCCAGAAGTTGCCACGCTCACAGCGTGTGTAGATAGGCGATGAGGTCGTTCACTTGCTGCGGTGACAGCACCTGCCCGAACCCGGGCATTTTTTCCCGGCCATACCGGATGACGTCGGTCATGCGGTCGTCATTGGCCGGCATTCCGCTGGCAGGGAAGTAGGGCTTCTTGAAAATCCCCTTAAGTCCCGGCCCCTTCTTGCCGCGCGTAGAGTAGGGCTCATGGCAGCGATCACAATAATTGTCGTAGACTTTTCGTCCCGCAGCCTGCTGGGCATTCAATCCGAGTTGGGCATCGGTCTTGCGAAGTTCTGCGTCACAGCTGAAGAGAAAAAGAAGAACCAGCAGAGCGGCAGCGAGCATGAAAAAGAATTGTGTGCGTTCCATCGAGCTCCTGACTCGCCTACAATCATATTAGAGCAACGTCATGGCTGTGAAGGTAAAGCGCATCTACGACCCGGCAGAAGGGGGCGATGGCACGCGCGTTCTTGTCGACCGGTTGTGGCCTCGCGGCGTCAGCAAGCAACGGGCAGCTCTGGATGCATGGCTGCGCGAACTCGCGCCGTCGGATGCGTTGCGGGAATGGTTCCACGCCACTCCGAATGGATGGCTCCAGTTCCGCAAGAAATATTTAAAAGAGCTGGCGCGGCCCGAGGCGGCGGAGGAATTGAAACAACTCTACGACCTGGCGCACAAACAAAAGCGGCTGACGCTTCTCTTCGCCTCGAGAAATGAAGATCAAAACAACGCAACCGTACTCCGGGATTTGCTCGAAGGAATGAAGAAGCCTCCTACCGGAACCGGGCCAGGCGCGGCCAAGGCAGCGCGTACCGGAAAAGTGCGGGCGATGCCGAAGCGTTAGGCCTTAGTTTCTGGCCGCCGGTTTGCCGTATTCAGTGTTGTAGTTGAGCTTGATTTCACCGCAGGTGCCCTGCTCGGGCGAATAAACCACGCACGAATCGAAGGGCCGCGAATACACGTGCAGGCTGACCGCGCGCTGATTGAATTCCCGGGGATTGACTACGCGGTGTACAGGATCGTTGGGGTCGACGGCGCAAGGGTGGCAGGCGTTCATTTCGATGGTCTCAGAGATGGTGAGATTGCAGACGCCTTTTTCGATATCCTGCGAAACCAGGTGAAAATTCTCGACGTTTAAGCGGCCGATAGGAACGGCCATCCAGCAATTTTGGTCTTTATGATTGTGCACAGAACTGGCCTGTCCGACCTCCCAGCAAATTGCCATTAACTCAAAAATTGAATTTTTCTCGATGAGATTGCGGGTGTAATGCTGCCTGTCCCAGGTGAGATAAGGCTCAATGGATTCAGGCGATACCGCCGAATGCTTTAGGAACTCGAGGATTTGACCAGTCGTGCGGAAGTCGGATTCGGAGAACTGGCGCAGTCCGATGACGAGATCTTTAACGTGAATGGTACGAGTTGGTGCGTGCGTGGTCATGGCTGGCTCCCTCCGTGCAAAATCGGCGCAGACTAGCGCGTCTGAGCGGGTACTTCGACATACGCTGAATAAGTATGGGGTTGTGGTACTGGCTGGCCATCGCGGGCCATCCCTTCCACATGAAAAGCAATTGCCTCGCGCATCTCCCTTTCAACTTCCTCGCGAGTTGCGCCAGTAGCGGCGCAACCATCCAGATCGGGGGAATAAGCTGAATATCCCGTGCTGGTTTTTTCGACGACAATGAGATACCGGTTCATTGCTTCAACCCTGCCTGCTTCAGAATACTATTGAATGTGCCTGGGCCCAAGTCATCATTGGGCTTGCCGGGTACCGTTACCAGCCCAGGTTTCGTGGGATGCTTGTATTGTCTATGACTTCCACGGGTTCGGTCTAAATACCAACCGTCCTCTTCGATCATTTTCAATGCATCACGAACTTTCATAAATGTCAGCCACGGGCAGGCGCCGCGGCGGCCCCACGATCACACCTACATATTGATGGCCATTCCATACACGCTGCTCGTTGCATCCAGCATGGCTTCGGCCAGCGTGGGGTGGGCGTGGATGGTCCACATGAGGTCTTCCACGGTGGCTTCGAGTTCCATCGCCGTGACAGCTTCGGCGATCAATTCAGTGGCCTGCGGGCCAATGATGTGCACCCCCAGAATCTCGCCGTGTTTTGCATCGGAGACAATCTTGATGAATCCGTCATGCTGCCCGACGATGGAAGCGCGCGAGTTGGCGGTGAAGGGAAATTTCCCGACCTTCACGTTGTAGCCTTCTTCGCGGGCTTTCGCTTCGGTGAGTCCGACGCTGCCGATTTCCGGATGGCTGTATGTCGCTCCGGGAATGTGATTGGGATTGATCGGCTTGCCCGGCTTGCCGGCAATTTTGCTGACAGCAACCATGCCTTCCATAGCGCCAACATGCGCCAGTTGCGGCGTACCCAGCACAATGTCGCCGATGGCGTAGATGCCTGGTTCCGAAGTCTGCATCCAAGGATCGACTTTGATAAATCCGCGGTCGGGCTTGATGCTGGTCTTTTCGAGTCCGATGTTTTCGGTGCGCGGTTTGCGGCCAATAGCGATAAGAATTTTTTCGGCGTCAATTTTTTGCTGCTTGCCGTCCACCGTGAAGGTGACCGAGACCCCGGATTTGGTTTTCTCAACTTTGTCCACTTTGGCGCTGGTGTGGATGTTGATGCCGCGCTTACGGAAGGCGCGGGCCAATTCTTTCGAGACATCTTCATCTTCCACAGGAACAAGGCGCGGCAGCATTTCGAGGATTGTGACTTCGCTGCCAAACGACTTGTAGATCGAAGCGAACTCAACCCCGACAGCGCCCGCACCCACGATCACCAGCGACTTGGGAATTTCGGCCAGCTGGAGAATTTCGATATTGGTGAGAATTTTGTCATCAGGCGCGAGGCCAGGAATCATCCGGGCCTCAGAGCCGGTCGAAAGCAAAATATTCTTTGCTTTGATTTGCGAAGTCTTGCCGTCTGCGCCTTTCACGTCCACGGTGAAGACGCCGCCTTTTGCCGGGCCGGTGAGCGAGCCGAAGCCTTTGATGGTTTCGACTTTGTTTTTCTTCATGAGAAATTCGAGGCCCTTGGCGTGCTTGGCGACGATCTTGCCGCGGCGGTCTTGCACGGCAGCCCAATTGAGTTTGCGCGCATCGACGCCTTCAATGCCGTATTCCTTGGCTTCTTTGAGGTGGTCCCACAGTTCGGCGTTAAACAGCAGAGCCTTGGTCGGAATGCAACCGACATGCAGGCAGGTACCGCCGAGCAGAGAGTCTTTTTCAATAAGCGCGGTCTTCAGGCCATATTGGCCGGAGCGGATGGCGGCGGTGTATCCCGCAGGACCGCTGCCAATGATGGCGACGTCATAAATAGTTTCAGGCAATGGAGTGCTCCTCTTCTCTTATGAAAACCTAGATATAGATGATGATGGGCAAACGTATGATTCTAGACCAACGGGAGTAGGATGGGGAAACGGTGATGGTTCGATTCTGCGAATATCAACCACCTTGTCATTCCGAGCCATTCGTAGTCGCGTCGCGACAAGAATGGGCGTAGGAATCTGCTTTCTATATCCTTAAGAGCGCTTAGCCTAGAATCCGCGCTGCTTCTTTCGCGTAGTACGTCAGAATGATGCTGGCCCCAGCACGGCGGATTGAAGTAAGCGATTCCATCATGACGCGGTCGCGGTCGATCCAACCATTGCGGGCAGCCGCTTCGATCATCGCGTATTCACCCGACACTTGATAAGCCGCGAGCGGCAAGTCGAAGCGCTCGCGGGCAGCGGCGATTACATCGAGATAGGGCAGCGCGGGCTTGACCATAATCATGTCAGCGCCTTCTTCCACGTCGAGTGCGATTTCGCGGAGCGCTTCGCGGACGTTAGCCCCGTCCATTTGATAAGAACGGCGGTCGCCGAACTGCGGCGTGGAGTCGGCGGCTTCGCGGAACGGCCCATAAAATCCAGAGGCGAATTTTGCAGCGTACGAAAGAATCGGCGTGTCGGTCAGGCTCGCTTCATCAAGTGCCTTGCGAATGGCAGCGACGCGTCCATCCATCATGTCAGAGGGAGCGATGATGTCCACGCCGGCCCGCGCTAGCGAAACGGCAGTGCGGGCGAGAATGTCGAGCGAGGCGTCGTTGTCGATTTCGAATGTCGTTGAAATCGGAGGCGCCGCAGCGGCGCCGAGAGAATGTGTCCCGTTCTCGCGTACGACCCCGCAATGTCCATGCGACATGTACTCGCAGAGGCAGACATCGCCGATAACGAGAATATCTGGTACTTCACGCTTGATGGCGCGGGTCGCTTGCTGCACGATTCCGTCGTCTGCCCAGGCCCCGGTAGCAGCTTCGTCTTTTTTTTCGGGCAAACCGAAAAGAATAACCGCCGGAATGCCCAGCGCGTGCGTCTCGCGAGCCTCTTTGACAGCTTCATCCACCGAAAGATTAAAAACTCCGGGCATGGAGCGAACTTCTTTGCGGATGCCATTACCAGGGCAGACAAATAATGGATAGACGAAAGATTCGGGCGTAAGGCGAGTCTCGCGTACGAGCGATCGCAGCGGTTCGGTGCGGCGCAAACGGCGAAGGCGCGTGATGGGGAACGCCATGTCCTGATTTTATCGCCGCCCCAACCACATTGTCATTCCGAACCGTTCGGAGCGAAGCGAGAACGTGCGAAAAATCTGCTTTTCCGAGAGCAGCTGTCCTCACAGGATTCCTCTTACGATACGATTAAGTGCGATGAACTCCTGGCTTGCCCATACCAGTGCGAGGGTGCTGGAATTCGACGGATTACTTGATTTGCTCCGGGGATATACGTCTTCGCCGCTGGGGCGGGAGCGCGTTTTGAACCTGAAGCCTTCCGCCGATCGCGATTGGATTGAGAATCAGCACCAGTTGACAAGCGAACTGCGTGAATTCCGCCGGGCTAGCGGTCGCTTTGATTTCGCGGGATTGCTCGACATCACAGAAGTCGTGGAGAAGGCAGGCATCGCGGGCGCGGCATTGGAGACCGAAGAGATTCGCGATGTTCTGCTGGTCATGGATCGCGCAGCCGAGTGGCGGGAGATTATCAAGAGTCCGCCAGCCGCAATGAAACAAGAATGGCTCGCTGTGGATGCGCTGAGCGCAGGCATTCATGACTTCGGCGAGTTGCTGCGCAGTTTACGAAATAAAATCGCGCCGGACGGATCGCTCGAAGACAATGCTTCACCCGAGCTGGCACGAATTCGCCGCGAAATTGAAAAGCAGCGCCGTTCGATTCAGGAATCGCTGCGCGGGTATCTGCGAAAACTGGCCGAGGGTGGGGCAGTTCAGGATGAATTGATCTCCATTCGCGGCGAGCGCTTCGTAATTCCCGTGAAAGTTGAGCAGAAACGGCGTGTACAAGGTGTGGTTCATGGCGCGAGTTCGAGCGGGCAGACCGTTTATGTCGAGCCGCTGGAGACGATTGAACAAAACAACGATCTCGTTCGGCTCTTTGACGACGAGCAGGCGGAGATTCATCGCATTTTGGTCGAGATGACGCGGAAGATTGGCGAACGCAGACCAGAGATTCTGGCGGCCGTCGAAATTCTCGGCGAGTTGGAATTACAGTTTGCCAAAGCGAGATATGCCGAAGATTTCGATTGCGTTGCCGTCAGGTTTTCACAACACGGCTCCCTGATTCTTCAAAAAGCCCGGCATCCCTTGCTTGAGCGCAATCTCAAAGCGAAAGGCAAGAACGCCGTTCCCATGAGCGTGGAACTCGAGGACGAACGCCGGGAGTTGGTCATCACTGGGCCGAATACCGGCGGAAAAACGGTCACTCTAAAAACGATTGGGTTGTTGGCTCTGATGGCACAGGCAGGAATTCCAGTCCCGGCGGATCGGGCTGAGATGCCGGTGTTCGATGCCGTGCTGGCAGACATTGGCGACTACCAATCCATCGAGCAGAATCTTTCGACGTTCTCGGCGCACGTCACGAACATTGACTTCATATCCCGAACCGCGAATGCGCAATCACTCGTGCTGTTGGATGAACTCGGGTCGGCGACCGATCCCGAAGAAGGCGCGGCGCTGGCCGTGGCTATCGCCGAGCATTTTCACCGCATCGGATGCATCACCGTAATTTCTACGCATCACACTTCGCTCAAAGTCTATGGCGCCAACACTCCGGGCGTGGTTAACGCCTCGGTTGGATTTGACGAATCCACATTGCAGCCAACCTACGAGCTGAAAATAGGCGTGCCCGGCGCCTCCGCGGGAATCAATATCGCCCAAAGGCTCGGGCTTAATTCTGAAATCATCACTTCGGCGCGGGGACGTTTAGGCACCCAGGCGCGTGATGTCGGCCATTTTCTCGACAAGCTGCATGAAGATTTGCGGAAGGCAGAGGCCGAACGTTTCCGATTAAAAACTCGGGAAGAAGAAGTGGAACGCGAAAAACTCCGGCTCGCCACCGAAGGAAAAAAAGAACAGCAAGCCAAAACCAAAGAGATGGAAAAGAAGCTGGAGAGCCTGCTGCGCGACTTTGAATATCACGCGCGCGAAGCGGTCAATGCCATCCAGGATCGGGCTGCGGCACAGAAAGTTTCCAAAGACGCCGAACGGCGCATTGCAAAATTACGCCGGGATTTCCGCGATCAATTTGATTCAGCGGTTGTAGCGCACAACTCCGGCGCCGACCGTGATGATCCCCATGCGCAGCCAAACGTCGTGAAGCATGTCAGCGAAGGCGACACGGTAAAGCTCAAGTCCATGGGCCGCTCCGGTCGAGTCATTCGCAAGATTGACGACAATCACTTTGAAGTTGAAATCGGCGCCATGAAGATGAAAATCGCGCGCGATGACATTGCGGAAGTGATTGGGCGAAGCGCGGATATAAGCGTCAATCCCGTGCAGGCGGCCCGGGCGCGGGGAATTTCAGTTTCGCTGGCGAGCGAACAAAAAAGCGCGCCCTCCGAAATCAATGTCATAGGACAAACCGTGGATGAAGCCACACGCGAAGTCGAGCGCTTTGTGGATCAGGCATTTTTGGCTGGATTGCCGCGCGTGCGCGTCGTCCATGGCAGCGGCATGGGAATTTTGCGCAAGGCGCTGCGGCAGTACTTGCAAAAGCATCCACATGTCGATGCGGTCAAAGAAGCAGAGCAAAACGAAGGCGGCGGTGGGGCGACCGTAGTCGAGTTGCGGATCTGACGCCGGATGCCCTGCGGTCACGTTTCCTACTCCAAAAATCCTCACCCGATGGCCGGATTCCATTCTTCGCAGGTACACTAACTATTCAATTTCTTAAGAGGAGATCATCATGGCGGAATTAAGCGGAACCGAATTTAAGAATCAATTGCGGCAAGGACAACCCAAGCTGGGAATTTTTGTAAACTCGCATAGCCCCACCATTGCCGAGCAACTTTCCTTCAGCGGGTACGACTGGCTTCTGGTGGATACCCAGCATGGGCCCATGAACTATGAAAAACTCTCGGCGATGCTCTCCGGAATTTCCAATGGCGGCGCGAAGTCATTAGTGCGGGTCGGCGGATATGACGATCGCCCCGGAATTCAGCAGTCGCTCGATTTAGGCGCGGATGGCGTTTTGGTGCCCTACATCAATACCGCAGAAGAAGCGCGCATTGCCGTGGGTTGCACCAAGTATCCCACCGCGGGAACACGCTCGGTCTATTTTCCGCAGCGCAGCATGAACAAAGCCGGGCTGCTGGGCTATGCGGGCAATTACAACAAGGAGGGCATCGTCGCGCTGCAAGTCGAAACCGCTTCGTGCATTGAGAACATCGCCGAGATCGCTGCGGTCCCCGGCGTGGATATTTTATTCTTGGGTCAGAACGATTTATGCATGTCCATGGGCTTGTACGAAAAATACGAATTCCCGCACATGTACACTTCGCCCGAATTGAACGCCGCCACGCAAAAGCTCATTGACCATGCCCGAAAGAACAATGTGATTTTGGGATTATTCTTGTTCGGTACCTCACGCGTCGGCGAGTTTCTCGAAAAAGGGTTTACCTTCATCAGCGTCGGGAACGACTTGCACCACGTCTTGACGCAGACTGGCGCGTATGTGGCCGATGTCGAGAAGATTGCGAAAGAAAAAGGGAAGAGCTGGAAGCGCAGGTCAACTGCGCTGTTCTAGGCACGACCTCTCCGAGCTAATTCGGCACATAAAAGGGACTCGCCAGCGAGTCCCTTTATTTCGCTTAGGATGACACGGTTTAAAGTTTGGATTTTACTTCCGCAAACGCCAGCTTCGCCGCCGCAATCGTTTTAGCGATGTCGCCTTCGGTGTGGGCCGCACTCATGAACGCCGCTTCGTATTGCGATGGCGGCAGGAAGATCCCCTGATCAAGCATCGCCCGGAAAAAGCGCCCGAAAGCTTCGGTATCGCACTTTGAAGCTGACAGCCAATCGGTGACCGGGCCTTGCGTGAAGAACCAGGTGAACATCGAGCCGACGCGGTTCGCCGTGATGGGAACGCCCGCTTCTTTCGCAACAGCGCAAACGCCACCAACTAATTCGGCGCTGAAGTTTTCTAACTTCGGATAAATCTCACGCTTGTGATCGCGCAGATATTGCAGCGTCGTCAATCCCGCGGCCATCGCGAGCGGATTCCCCGACAAGGTCCCTGCCTGATACATCGGGCCCAGCGGCGCGACCAGATTCATAATTTCTGACGGGCCGCCGTACGCGCCGACCGGTAACCCGCCCCCAATAATCTTGCCCATCGTCGTCAAATCGGGTGCAATGCCATACAGTTCTTGCGCACCGCCGAAAGCCAGCCGAAATCCGGTCATCACTTCATCGAAAATTAATACAGCGTGTTCGCGTGCCGTGAGCAAACGCAAAGCGGCCAGATAGTCGCCGGATGCCGGCACGCATCCCATGTTTCCCACAACCGGCTCGAGAATCACACAAGCAATCTGGTGAGGGAATTTGCGGAAGGCCTGCTCCACAGCAGAGATATTGTTGAAGGGCAAGGCAATCGTGAACTGAATAAATTCTTCCGGAACGCCTGCCGAGCCAGGAATTCCTAGCGTCGCAACGCCGGAGCCCGCTTTGACCAGAAGCGCGTCGGCGTGACCGTGGTAGCAGCCTTCAAACTTAATGATGTACTTGCGTTTTGTGAAGGCGCGAGCCAGGCGAATCGCCGACATGGTGGCCTCAGTGCCAGAGCTCACGAAGCGAACTTTCTCCATGTGAGGAAAAGCAGAAAGCACGAGTTCGGCAAGATCCGCTTCAGCCGGAGTGGAAGCTCCAAAGCTGGCCCCTTTTTCGGCCGCGGTCCAGATGGCCTCGACTACCGCGGGAAATGCGTGGCCCAGAATGAGCGGCCCCCAGGAACCGATGTAGTCAATCAGCTCATTTCCATCTGCGTCCCAAATGTGCGCGCCGCTGCCCCGGACAATGAACGGCGGATCACCACCCACCGAGCGAAATGCACGCACCGGGGAATTCACTCCGCCGGGGATCACCTTTTCAGCGCGCTGTTGAAGTTGACGCGAAATTTCTGTCTTGCGGGGCAAGGCGCTATCTCCGGACGCCGCGGAATGCACGGAAAAAGAGTGAAGGGAAAATATAGCAGGCGCGAGGTACGATTGGCATTTTGCAGTTAACTCGCTGGTTAATACTTATCAATCGCGTGGCAAAATTTCACGATAAATTCATATTTCGGCAATCAGCGTGAAACAAGCGGCCTTTACCCTTCTTACAGTAACCGCCCTTCTAACCGGGAGGGAAACACAGGACAGCTTCGGGGGGCTCCGAGCTGTCCTTAATTTTTGCCTGTACAGTCTGCCTCATTGCAGCTCGGAGAATCCTGCCTCCGAATTTATATTCCAGCCGCGCTCCTCCAACCACACGCTTCCTTGTGAACCTCTCCAGATGTCGGCTGTAACCAAATCGTAACGAAAGGAGCGTACCTTCGAGAATCACCACAACGCATTTGTCCACGTGTACATATTAACCATAGTTAATGTGATGATATAAATTATAAATCGATGAAAATCGCACGGAAAAAGACCCGTTGCAAGTTGGCGGTGGCGGCAGTGTTGACCCGGCTGACAATTCTTGTCTTCTCGTGCTGTGTCTGCGCCCATGCCCAGCAAACCACCCCGCCGGCAAACTATGCCCCCCAAGCGTCCGCATCAAATGCCCCCTCAACCGATGCCCCGCCTGACGACCCCGATCCCGAAACCATCTTTCCTCATTTTTCCAGCACCCGCTATTGGCTTTCCGGCTCGGCAAACTTTATTTTTCAAACACACCCAGAATTTCCCGCTGCTTACAGCGGCACGCATAGCTTGATGCCAGATTATGAAAAGGCCACGTCCCGTGTTCTGACCCTCTACACTGGCATTCGTCTCAACAATTCCACCGAAATTCTGCTCGACGTCGAAGAAGCCGGTGGGGCCGCATTGAGCCAGGGCTTTGGACTCGCCGGAAACACCGACCTGGACATCGTACGAAATCCCTCGCTCAGCAAGGCACCCTACCTCGGACGCGGCCTGATTCACAAAGTCTTCGCCTTCAGCAAAGACAAAGTCGAAAACCAGCGCAGCTACCTTTCCTTGTTCGACGAACTGCCGCGCCGCCGTCTGGAAATCCGCTTCGGTAAATTCAGCATGCCCGATTTCTTCGATCTCAATTCCGTCGGCTCCGACACCCACTATCAATTCACTAACTGGTCCATCGATAACAACGGCTCCTGGGATTACGCCGCCGATACCCGCGGCTACACCGTCGGTTTTGTGGCCGACTACGAAGACCGCAATTGGGGATTACGCTTCGCGGAAGCCCTCATGCCCAAAGTTGCCAACGGCATCGACCTCGTATGGAAGCCGTGGCAGGTCCACGCTGAAAATTGGGAATACGAGTTGCGGCGTGGCTTCATTCCTAAAAAAACAGGCGTCGTGCGACTCCTCGCCTACACCAACTACGCCAACATGGGCATCTACCGCGACGCCGTTGCTCAATTTGAGGATGGGCAGGTCTCCGTCCCGGATATCACCAATCATCCCTGGCACATTACGCGTAAATACGGTTTCGGTATCAATCTTGAACAGAATATCGCTCGCGGCATCACTGCTTTCGCCCGCTGGGGATGGGACAACGGCAAAACCGAATCCTTCGCCTACACCGAAATTGATTCAACCATTGCGGAAGGCATTAAAGTCGACGGCGCAAGATGGCATCGCACCCAGGATCGCGTCGGCTTCGCCTTCGTCTCCAATGGCATCGCTAAAGATCACCAGAATTATCTCGCCGACGGCGGCCTCGGATTTCTCTTGGGCGATGGCGGTTTGAATTACGGCCGCGAAAATATCATCGAATCGTATTACACAGCCCACTTGTGGCGTGGAATTTACGTTGCCCCAGGAGTGCAACATATTAATAATCCCGGATACAACCGCGATCGCGGTCCCGTCATCGTGCCCAGCTTTCGAATTCACGCAGAATTCTGAAACCTTTTCCGCGGCCAGCGCCTCCAAACAACAAGAGCTATGAATCTTTCGTAACAAAACGTTATTGACATGTATGCGGCACTATTCAACTGCGCTAACTACGGTGTGCTAATTAAGGTGCGCTAACGATGGATGGAGTGAGCCGTCAAAAGACTTGAAGGCGATTCCAGAGATAGGGAACTTTCGCAGAAGCAGAATCGTACCTTCAATTGCGACGGAGCCGGGAGAGCGTCGCTGCTCTTCGGTCTCCGCAAAAAATTAGGGGCAGGGACTGGCTCACCTTCGGTTTGGCGGCCTGAGTGAGATCAATCCCTCTGTGACGGCGAAAGCCTGCGGCTCTTTAAAGTCTCATGCTCTCGGGCCGTACCCCGCGTCCGTATTCTAGTTCTTTTCCGCGGAATGGCAAGCAAATCCGCAGAAGGGACAGGCCGCCCCAAACCGGTTCCCGACGCTATCGGGAAAGAAAAGGATTTTCTGTGAATATCGCGAGAGTTTCCAAGAGCCTGATTCTGGGATTGGCGGTCTTGTTGGCTTCAGGCGCGTTTGCCTCCAACAAGTCCAACAAAGGGTCGTTGCAACTGTCCGATCCTGCAAGCATCGGCGGCACGCAGCTTAAGCCAGGCAATTACGACGTTAAGTGGGACGGCGATGGCGCCAACGTCCAGGTAAATGTATTAAAGGGCAGCAAAGTTGTTGCTACCGTTCCCGCTCACTTGATTGATCTCGCTGACAAACCGTCCAACGACTCGGCAGTTGTGAAGAAGAATGCTGATGGCACCGAGTCCGTTGCCGAGATTCACTTCAGCGGCAAGAAGCAGGCGCTCGCCATTGGCAACAACACCAGCGCCAACTATGGCAGTACGCAATAGTGGCAGCACCGCAGCGTGACGCAAAAGAATAAACAGGGGAGCCGGCGAAAAGCTCCCCTAATTCTTTTGATATCCGCGGGCTAGTATTTCGGCATGTTGCGATCAATCCGGTCAGCCCAGGCCAGTATGCCGCCGGTTAGGTTATGCACTTTCTTGAATCCTGCCTGTTGCAGGAACGCGACCGCCTTGGCGCTGCGACCGCCCATTTTGCAATGCGCGACAATTTCTTTGCTGGTATCAAGTTCGCTCACCCGCTTCGGCAAATCGTTGAGCGGAATCAGATGCCCGCCAATATTGCAAATCTGATATTCGTGCGGCTCGCGCACATCGAGCACATACAGGTCTTCGCCGGCATCGAGCCGGCGTTTTAGTTCTTCCACTTGCATTTCCGGAATCCCAGATGACACGGGTTTTTCTTCCTCTCCTCGAATTCCACAAAACTCGTTGTAGTCTATCAGCTTCGTAATCGTCGGATGCGCGCCGCACGCCGGGCATTCGGGATTTTTGCGCAACTTTAATTCGCGGAATTTCATACCCAGCGCATCAATGAGCAACAACCGTCCGATTAGCGGCTCGCCCGCGCCAAGAATCAATTTCACCACTTCCGTTGCCTGCATCACGCCAACCAGCCCGGGCAGAATGCCCAGCACTCCCCCTTCCGCGCACGAAGGAACCAGCCCCGGCGGTGGCGGTTCCGGATACAGGCAGCGGTAGCACGGCCCCTCGTCAGTGGCAAAAACACTTGCCTGCCCTTCAAAGCGAAAAATCGAACCGTAAACGTTTGGCTTGCCCGTCAGCACGCACGCGTCATTCACCAGGTACCGCGTCGGAAAATTGTCCGTTCCATCCGCGATAATGTCGAAATCCGCAAAAATCTCCAGCGCATTTTCGCTCGAAAGGCGTGTATCAAATTTCCTGATCTCAACAAATGGATTGATCGCCTTTAATTTTTCTGCCGCCGAATCGAGCTTCTTCCTGCCCACATCCGCCGTCGAGTGAATAATCTGTCGTTGCAAGTTCGTGTAATCCACCACGTCGAAATCCACCAGGCCAAGCGTCCCCACCCCCGCTGCTGCCAGGTAAAGCGTCAGCGGCGAACCCAGGCCGCCAGTGCCAATGCATAGCACTTTCGCCGCTTTCAGCTTCTGCTGGCCCTCCATGCCCACTTCCGGCATGATCAGGTGCCGCGAGTAGCGCAAGATCTCGTCGTTGTTCAATGTGGCTGTGGGAGCGGGTTCTGTGGCAATCGCCATAACTACCTCGATTCAATTGAATTGGATGCTGAAGTAAGAAAACGGAATTAACGGCAACAGCGGCAGAGGCCGCAACACATTCGAGGATGGCAGCACATCAACATGGCCTAAACGCCTCCCGCAATCGAAGGCACTATCGAAATATTATCACCGCTCTCGACTGCCGTAGCCTCTTTTTGCAGGTAGCGGACGTCCTCGTCGTTCAAATACACATTCACAAACGAACGCAGCTTGCCCTCTTCGGTATACAGATGGCGCTTCAACTCAGGGTGCTTATGCACCAAATCACCCAGAGCGTCGGCCACTGTCTTGCCACTAACTTCCACGGACGCCTGCTTGCCGGCATACTGCCGCAGCGGCGTAGGTATATGTATCGTTGTCATGAAAAAAGGATGCTGCAAGCAACTTCGAGGATTCAAATGCTGAAAAATCAGGGGTTGTTATAGGCTTTTCGACATAACAATTAAATGAAGTTTGACCCCCGCCGCCAGTGGCCGCGGATTGTGAAATTCCTCGCTTCCGCTGTCCTGATAACCCATTTTTCGGTAAAACGGCGGCAATTCCGTTCGCAGGTTCACCACCGTCAATTTCATGCTTCGGCGGCCCTTTTCGCGGGCAAAGTTTTCGGCGGCTTCTATCATGCGCCGCCCCAGGTTCTTTCCCTGCCACGCCGGATCGACCGCCAGCAACCCAAAGTAAGCCGGATCGGAACTTGTCTCGACATAGACCGATGCAACGATCTTTCCAGCAAGATCTTTCGCCGTTAGGAAGTCACCCTTACCCCACATGTCCTCCATGGACTTTGCATCCACGCGCGGTCCAATAATGAAAGTTTCGACCTCATAGGCAGAATTGATAATCGCCATGATCTCCCCGCTTTCATTGCTTGTGGCCAAGCTAATCGTGATTGGCCCGGCATCGCTGCTCCTCGCAATCACAATTTCTTCATCCACAAATTTCTTCTCGTGCTCGTCCCTGCCGGACAGCGCAAAAGAGTTTGTTAACGTGGCGCGGCGTTTTTCCACGCTCGTTATCACGTAAGAGCATCCAATCCAATGCGCCTCGGCAAAGTCCGTCTTCGACCACTGCGCCGGGTGATCCGGATGAGAATGGTAGAAGCCGACGATGTCTTCGCCGTGCTCCCGGCCTTCGCGTTGTATTCGGATCAAATCCTTCGGGTCGATGTTGTAGCGGTTTTGCGGGGAATCCGTTCGTGTGTTTCCGGCACGGGCGACGGAAGTGACGATGCGCTCACTCTCCGATTCCATTCGCCCGAGCAAAACGCCGCAGCACTCATGCGGATAGGTTTCTTCTCCGTGCCGTCGAATGGCGTCATAATCTTTGCGATTGATGCGGAGCATCAGGCGAGCAGCTTTTCCATTTCTTTTTCGTCAATCACATTAACGCCCAGTTCTTTGGCCTTGTCGAGTTTCGAGCCCGCGTCAGTTCCCGCGACTACGTAATCCGTTTTCTTGCTCACAGATCCAGTGACCTTTCCGCCCGCATCCTCAATCATTTTTTTCGCTTCATCGCGGCTGTAATTCGCCAGCGTTCCCGTCAGAACAAACACTTTGCCTGCCAGTTTCGTCCCGCGTTCTTTTTTCTTGCCGGTAAACGTCAGGCCCGCCGCTCGCAACCGCTCGACCAGTTTGCGATTGCTTGGCTCGGCGAAAAATTCGATGATGCTCTCGGCAATGCGTGGCCCGACTTCATCCACCTGCTGCAACTCTTCTTCGCTCGCATTCATTAGATGTTCCATCGCCCCGAAATGCTCCGCCAGAAATTGCGCCGTGCGTTCTCCAACAAAACGAATCCCAAGCCCAAATATCACTCGTTCGAGCGGAAGCTTCTTGGAAGCCTCAATCTCATCGAGAACATTTTGCGCCGACTTATCGCCCATGCGCTCCAGCAATAGCAGGTCTTCTTTTGTGAGCTTGTAAATGTCCGCCACATTCTTGACCAGCCCGCGCTCCGTCAGTTGCGTGACCAGCGCATCCCCCATGCCTTCAATATTCATCACCCCGCGCGACGCGAAATGCAAAATCGTTTCGCGCAATTTGGCCGGGCAATTCGCATTGACACACCTGTAATCCACTTCGCCTTCCGCTCGCACCACGTGCGTCCCGCAAACGGGGCATCTCTCGGGCATACGGAACGGCCTGCTTCCCCTGGGATGGCTCTTGTCTTCAACCACCCGTGTCACCTTTGGGATGACGTCGCCTCCCCGCTCCACTTCCACCCAATCTCCAATCTTGACCCCCAGCCGCTCAATCTCATCCATGTTGTGCAGCGTGGCCCGGCTCACCGTCGTTCCGCCAATGAACACCGGCTTCAAATGGGCAACCGGAGTCAATTTACCCGTACGCCCAACCTGCGGAACAATGTCTTCAATTTGCGTAATGCCCGCCCGCGCAGCGTATTTGTACGCAATCGCCCATCGCGGAGCTTTTCCCGTGTAGCCGAGTTCATCCTGCAACGCTGTGCGATCGACTTTCACGACGATTCCGTCGATCTCATACGGCAACTTCTCTCGCAGCGTTTCTTCCTTTTCGATAAACCCCCAGACTTCCTCAAAATTGTGCGCCAGAATCCGGCTGCGGTTGACCTTGAACCCCATCGCTTCCAGCGCGTTCAGGGTCTCCCAGTGGCGATCGAAATAAGTACGGCCGTTGCGCAGCAACATGTAGGCAAAGTAATCCAGTCGGCGCTCTGCCGTCACGCTCGGCTCCAGGTTCCGCACCGTCCCCGCCGTCGCGTTCCGCGGATTGGCAAAGACTTTCAGGCCCTTGCGTTCCTGCTCCTCATTCATCTTGCGAAACGATGCCAGCGGCATCAGCATCTCGCCGCGAACTTCAAAGTCTCCAGGAACGCCCGTCTTCTTCAATGTCTCTTTGGAAATCGAAAGTGGTATCGAACGCACCGTCCGAATGTTCGACGTTACGTCCTCGCCAATGCTTCCATCGCCGCGCGTCAGGCCCCGCGCAAGCCTTCCATCTTCGTATTGCAATGCCAGCGACATGCCATCCAGCTTCAACTCGCAGACGTAGTCAATCTCTTTGCGGCCGCTCAGTTCATGCACCCGCCGCTCCCAATTCCGCAGGTCGTCCACGTTGTACGTGTTGTCGAGTGACAACATCGGCGACGAATGTGCCGCCTTCACAAATCCTTCGCTCGGTTTGCCCCCCACTCGCTGCGTGGGAGAATCCTGCGTGACCAGTTCCGGATGCGCCGCCTCAAGGTCAATCAACTGCTGCATCAGCTTGTCGAACTCGGCATCGCTGATTTCCGGGTCATCGAGCGCGTAGTAGCGATACTCGTGATGGCGGATCTTCTCCCGCAGCGCCTCGATTTTCTTCGTCATGTCCTTGGTCGCAGCCATCATTTGGGAGATTATATTCGTTTGAGCTTGTACACTTAGAGGCTTATGCCGAAGGCGTTGCCATCCGCATTCTCGCTATCCAGTGCTCTTCTGAACGCTTTCGACACCAATGACAAAATCAATCAATATCTTTTGGAGAACTTGCCGGCCGAAGCCTGGCGCGCCGATCCTCCCGACGGTAAGGGCCGAACCATCGCCGCCATCGTCGCCCACATGCACAATGTCCGAGTGATGTGGCTGAAGGCGGCGGCAAAAGGGAGCGCGATTCCCGAACAAGTCGACAGGTTGAAAGTTACGCCCGCCCAAGCGGCTCGCGCCCTCGAACAAAGCCGCGCCGCCTTGTCAGCCGTATTGGAGGCTTCGCTCGAAAACCACGGCCGCGTCAAAGGTGTCAAGCCCGACGTCGCCGGCTTCTTCGGCTATCTCATCGCTCATGACGCCCATCATCGCGGCCAGATCTGCATGCTTGCTCGCCAAATCGGGCATCCGCTCCCGCAGAAAGCCATGTTCGGTATGTGGGAGTGGGGCACTCGCGCGAAATCATAGGCTTCTTCAAAAATATGAAAAAACCAGCCCTCATTGTGATTGATATGTTGAATGACTTCCTTGATAGCTGGGAAGTCGAACCCAGACGGCGCTTAACAACATCGATCAATGAACTTGTCGTCATAGTGCGCGGGTTGCATCTGCCAATCATTTGGGTGCGTCAGGAATTTGAGGCCGACCTTTCCGACGCATTCCCTGAAATGCGATCGAAAGGAATCCGCATCAACATCAAAGGGACTCCAGGCAGTCGGATTGTGCCGGAATTTTCGCCGGGTCCGTCCGATTTTATCGTCATTAAGAAACGCTACAGCGCGTTCTACAGGACAAACCTTGACGATCTCCTCTCGCAACTTCAGCCAGATACGCTTATTCTCGCCGGCGTAAATACTCACGCTTGCATTCGCACCGCAGCCATTGACGCCTACCAGCGAGACTGGCCGGTCATTCTCGCCGCTGATTGCGTGGATTCCTATGACAAAGAGCACCACGCAATTTCTTTGAAGTACATGAGCGGCAAAATCGCTTCCGTCATGACCAACGCACAAATCCGCGCTTCGCTGCAGGCCGCGTAAGTCTATGCGCAAAGCCGTCCTACTCTACAACCCGGTTTCAGGCCGTCGGCAAGCGACTCGAGACTCCGACCTCGAAGGCGCCGCTAGCGTTCTTCGCGCGGCCGGCGTCGACGTCTCCATATCCGAAACTCTCGGCGCGGACCGCACCGCTTTGCAAGTCAGCCAGCAGATTGCCGACGGCTGTGACACGATCATCGCCTGTGGGGGCGACGGTACGATTCACGACATTTTGCAGGGCATCGTCGGGACCAACGTTGCGCTGGGTGTCATCCCCTTAGGGACTGCCAATAGTTTGGCGAAAGATTTGCGCTTGCCCACCTCGCCACAGGCGGCGGCTCGAGCCCTGCTCGGAGCGCGGCTGCGCCAAATCGCTGCCGGACGCATCTCCTGCCGTGGCGCATCCGGCGAGCCCATTTCCCGCTACTTCACCGTCACCGCCGGAATCGGCGCCGATGCCGAAGTCTTTTACAACCTCACGACCGGCCACAAACGCCGCCTCGGGCATGCCGCCTATTACGTCGAGGCCTCCAAATTATGGCTAACCCATCCCTTCCCCCTTTTCTCTGTGCGCTTCAAAACCACCGCCACATCCCAATGGCAACAGGCTGAAGTCGGGCAACTCCTCGCCGTTCGCATCGCCGATTTTGGCGGCCTGCTCCGGAACCTCGCCCCCGGCGCTTCACTCGATCGCAACGATCTTCGCCTCGTGCTCTTCCGTACCCGCCGCCGCTGGGCATATCTCTCCTATGCCCTGCGCGCCGCCCTCGCTGGCAAATGGCTCGTGCCCGATGTTGACCTTTCCTTCGCGCATAGCGTAGCCTGCGAACCCCTTGCCGGAAACTGGTCGGCCATCTTCGTCGAGGCCGACGGCGAGCCCCTCGGCATGCTTCCCGCGGAAATTTCTATCATCCCCGATGCGCTCACCATTCTGATGCCGTAAAGTACTCTTAGCCTCGGCTAACGCTTTTGCCCGGCTGCTCGTCCAAATCTGCAAGAGGTCCTGGCGAACGTTGGAACCCATCACGCACTTTCTCACCGGCGCTTGCCTCGCTCGCACTGGATTCAACCGTAAGACCGCTCTCGCCACCGCCACCATGATTCTGGCCGCAGAAGCGCCTGACCTCGACGTCATCGGAAGTTTTAAAGACCCGGTTTTTGGTTTCGCCCATCATCGCGGCTTCACCCACTCCTTCCTCGGTCTCATTCTTACCTCGGCTGCCGTCGTCGCCTTCATCTATCTCATCTGGCGTTCGCGTGGCCGCAAAATTAACAACCCGAAAATCCCGCCCCGCTGGGGATTATTGTTTCTCTTCGCCTACATCGCCGGCCTGACCCACATCCTTCTCGACTACACCAACAACTATGGCGTTCGCCCCTTCTGGCCTTTTTCCGAAAAGTGGTACTCCGGCGACATCGTTTTCATCGTGGATCCGCTCATGCTCGCCATTCTCGTCGGCGGCCTCGTTCTCCCTCTCTTCTCAGTCCTTTTGGATAGCGAATTCGGTGTGCGGCTCAAAGACAAAGCTCCCCGCGGCAGGCTCGCCGCTTCACTCGCTCTACTCGCCATCGTCGCCATGTGGTGTGGCCGCGCCTATGAGCACCGAATTGCAGTAAATCGGTTGAAAGCCCAATCCTATGAAGGCGCTGCGCCCTTGCGTGAGTCGGCCTTCCCCACCTGGTGGTCGCCATTCAATTGGGCTGGCGTAGTCGAAACTCAAAACTTCTTCGCCACCACGGACGTAAATACGCTGACCGAAGAAGTCGATCCCGCGGGAGACGTGCAGATTTACCAGAAGCCCGAAGAAACCCCGGTCACATTAGCCGCGAAAAAATCCTACCTCGGACGCGTCTATCTCGACTGGGCTCAGTATCCCATCACTGAAACCGAACGCCTCGACCCGCCCGCATCCGGCTACAGCGTTCACTTCAAAGACTTGCGCTTTGCCTCGCCCACGATTCGCGGGCATAGTCCGCTCTCATGCAGCGTCCAGCTCGACGACAACCTCAAAGTCGTTGCAGAAAGATTTGGCTCGCGAGTCCGTAAACCCGCGAGCCAAAGTGATCATTAAGAATCAAAAAGTCTACGGCGTTTTCTTCGCCGGTTCCGCTGCCTTCTCATCCTTCTTGATCGAAAGCAACTCGACGTCAAAGATTAAAGTCGCGTTCGGTCCTATCTCCGGAGCGGGCCCGCGCTCCCCATAAGCCAAATCCGCGGGAACGAAGAGCTGCCACTTCGATCCCACCGGCATCAATTGCAGCGCCTCGGTCCAGCCCTTGATCACGCCGCTCACCGGGAAGGTTGCCGGCTCGCCGCGCTTGTAAGAGCTGTCAAATTCCTTGCCATTGATCAGCGTGCCCCGGTAGTTGCACACCACCGTGTCCGTCGCCTTTGGCTTCGGTCCGGTGCCCGCGCTAATAATCTTGTATTGCAGTCCGCTGGGCAAAGCCACGACGCCTTCCTTACTTTTGTTGGCGGCAAGAAATTCATCGCCTTCCTTCTTGTTCGCCTCAGCTTCCACCTTCATCTTTGCCATCTGCTTCTCGCGCATCTCGCCTTGCAGCTTCATCAGCGTGGCGCGTGCTTCGTCCTCCGTTATCAATGTCTTGCCGCCGCCCGCCATTTCGTCTTTCAGTCCTTGCACCAGAATGTTGGGGTCCACATCCACAGACTGCCGCATAAATGTCGATCCGATGTTCATGCCCAGCGCGTAGCTGGCTTTTTCTTTGTCCGTCTTGAATGGCGAATTATCGCTCTGGGCCGCCGCCGCGGGCGCGGCCGCTGCTCCAGATTGTGGGGCTGTTGGCGCAGCCGGAGTTTGTTGTGCCAGCGCAGTGCCGGCCAACAGCACTCCTACTGTCAATAAATATGTAATTAAGGTCGAGGGTTTTTGCATGCTTCTATTGTCCCATTAGCCACGATGCGGGGCAAACCGGGCCTCTCGCCAACTTGACGCGCACCCTCCCAGGCGCCACAATCGTTATGCAGACTTTTCTGAGGTTGCCATGCTCGCTTATCTCTTTGTAATTCTCGCGGTCGCTGTCCGCTTCATCCCTCACCCCTGGATGTTCACGCCCGTGGTCGGCTCGTTGCTCTTTTTCGGGGCCCGCGGCTCGCGCCGTCAATTGTGGATTCCCTTTGTCCTTCTCGTCGCCTCAGACGTGGTTCTCACCAAGCTTGTCTACGGCATGGCCTTTTCCTGGGATCACTTCGTCACCTTCGCCTGGTACGCCGCCGTCCTCTGGCTCGGAACCCGGCTTGGCAAGCATACGAGCGCTTTGCGCATCGTCGCCGCCTCGCTCACCAGTTCGATTTCCTTCTTCCTGCTTAGCAATTTTGCGGTTTGGGCCTGCTGGCACATGTATCCCAAAACCTTCAGCGGACTCATGACCTCCTACGCCATGGGACTGCCCTTCTTCCGCAACGCCGTCGTGGGAGATCTGGTCTTCACCTCGGCCATGTTTGCCACTCCCGCGTTCATACACGTCTTGTCGCAGATGCTGGGCAGGCACGGCGATCACTCCGCCGCCTAGCGCAATTCGCAAGGGACGGTTTGAGTAGAGGCTGCCCCACCATTTCGCGTTCTTTGCGAAAGGGTGGGTGGGAGCTCGCGGCAGAGTGTTCGCCGCCGCCCCCCTCGTGTCATTCCGACCGTCGCCGGAGTGCCAGCGACGGCAAGTGGAGGAACCTGCTTCTACGCCCCTGGCGCCTCAGCATCACCCGCTTTATTTGCCCGCCACTTCAGCCACACCCCAATGAACGCGGCACACAGCACCAGCAAAGCAATATAAATATGCTGCCTGAACATCAACCCAAAGACGCGGATAAAATCCGGTCCGAACTTCACCACCAGCAGGCTTAAGAGCAGGAACCGCAAAAACCGTCCCGCAAAAATCGCCCCCAAGTAATGGCTGAATTGCATCTCCGACACCGCCGCCGCCAGCGCGAACGCCTTGAACGGCGTCGGCGGCGGCAACATCGCCGGAAACATCAGGCTCCAGAACGGATGCTTCTCAAACGCCGCATGTATTTTTTCAAATTTCTCCGGCGCAATTCTCTTCCGCAGCAATTGCTCGCCGCCTTTGTACCCGATGACATAAACGACCACGCTGCCCAGCGTCGATCCCGCCGCCGCCATCACAACATATAGAAGCAATCGCGCGTGGTTCGCCCAGACATACCCCCCCACCACCGCATCCACCGGCAAGCCGATGGAACTGACGTCAATCGCCGCAATCGCGAAAACTCCCCACGCCCCCAGCGGCTTCAGAAATGCCCACAAAAACGCCGTCGACCGCGCCAGAATGTGTTTAATGGATTTCAAATTAGATGAGACTCAAGAACCTGCGCTCGCGCTCCACTCCCCTATAATAGTGGGTAAACTTCAAATTGTGGGTCCATAGAAGCCATGAAACTTCTCCGCATCGCGCTCGTTGCCATAATTTTCACCGGCGCTTTTTTCTACTTCACCACCTACCGTACCAACCATTCCGCCTCCGCTGGCAACGTGCCCGCTCCCGCCGGAATCGCCATCACCGAAGCTTCTTCCGGCAGCAATCTCTCCGACCCCGAAGAGCAGAACAACATCAACGTCTATCGCAAAAACATCGACTCCGTCGTCAACATCACCTCGCACGCCGTCGAATTTAATTTCTTCTACGGCCTCGTTCCGCAGGACGGCGCAGGCTCTGGCTTCATCATCGATAAAGACGGCCACGTCCTCACCAACTATCACGTCATCGCCGACGCCCGTCAGGTCGAAGTCACCCTTCATAATCGTAAGAAATATAAGGCCACCATCGTCGGCGTGGACCGCGAGCACGACCTCGCCGTCTTGCAAATCAAGGCCCCCGATCTCGTCCCCATGACCCTCGGTGATTCCCGCAACTTGCAGGTCGGCCAGAAAGTTTATGCCATCGGCAATCCCTTTGGCCTTTCGGGAACGCTGACTCGCGGCATCGTCAGTTCCATCCGCTCCGTGCAGGAGCCCGACGGCGTCACCATTGACGAAGCCATTCAAACCGACGCCGCCATCAACCCCGGCAACTCCGGCGGCCCTCTTCTCAACTGGCACGGCGAAGTCATCGGCATCAATACGATGATCGCCTCCAATGTCGGCCAAAGCGCCGGCATCGGCTTCGCCATTCCCATCAACACCGCCAAAGCCGTGCTCAACGATCTCGTAACACTGGGCCGCGTGCGCCGTCCCGTGCTTGGCGTGAGCACCATTCCCATCAGTCCCGAACTCGCCGACCAGATGGGCCTCGCCGCCGACTACGGCTTGCTCATCATTCAAGTCACCCCCGGCGGCGCAGCCGACCGCGCTGGCTTGCGCGGAGGCACCGAGCGCGCCTATCTCGGCAACACTCCCATCATGATCGGCGGCGACCTCATCGTCGCCATCGATGGCCAGGATGTTCAGGACGAGCAGGACCTCAGCCACATCATGAACAGCCATCGCGCCGGGGACGCCGTCCACGTCACCTTCTTCCGCGGCAAGAAAAAACTCCAGGTCGAAGTCACCCTCGGCGAAGCCCATGTGCAGGTGTAAGTCGTAAAATTTAAAGAAGCGTTGTCATTGCGAAGCCTACGCGCAGATGTAAATCGCAACATTTAAAGAAGCGCCGTCATTCCGAAGCCCCGCGTTCTCTCCAGCGGGGCGAGGAACCTTGCGCGCACCACCACCACCCCAACCACCTTGTCATTCCGAGCCGTTCGCAGCGAAGCGAGAACGTGCGTAGGAATCTGCTTTTGGCCTCCCATCAAGCCTTGTATCAGGGCACGGCTTAAGCCGTGCCGCCAAAGCCACAAGTTGCAATCCCCGAGCGGTTGCTAGACCGCGAGGACCCCGCCACCCAACGCCCATCCACTATGATTAAAGTCGCATGACGAAGATGAACATTGATGCTGTCCGCAAGCATTGCCTGAGTTTTCCTCACACCACCGAAAAGCTGCAATGGGGCGAGACGCTCTGCTTCAAAGTCGGACCCATGCGGGCCGAAGCAAAGCTATTCGCGCTGATGAGCTTGGACGCGGTGCCTTCCACTCTATGTTTCAAATGTTCCCCCGAGCGCTTTGCCGAGTTGACTGAAATCGAAGGGATCGTCCCCGCTCCCTACGTCGGCCGTTACAACTGGGTGCTGCTGGAAAATCTCGATGTCCTCCCCGCGCGCGACATCGAAGACCTGATCGCCACGTCGTACGAAATGGTTGTTACTAAAATAAACCCCGCAAAAATTAGGAAGAAAGCCAAAATTAAAACGCCGCGCAAAAAAACTTCGCTCGTGAAAACGGCGCCCAAGAAAAAAACCAAGCCACGTTAGGCCCGGGAAGGGCACGAGTTTACTCGTGCCGTTAAGACTTTTTTAGTCCGCACGCGCTTCCGCGCCTGAGGCGAACGTGGTGAAAAATGATGTTGCGCAAGGGCGTTTTACACCGCTCCCGCCACTCCCGGTTTCTGCGCCTGATTTCCCGGAGTGCTTGTTGCAATTTTGCGTTGACGCGCAAATTCCATGTAAGTCATAGAGCACAAAGTAAATCGTCGCGTTCCCGGCGCATTTGACGCACCGAAAAAACGCATTTTTGCGCGTTTGCCCTCGTCCGACGCAGAATTTCGCTCGCCACTCGCTTCTAACTACATGCAATCATTGCACTTGGATGCCATCGCAGCTCAATTGCATTTGCGCCGCAAAATGCATTCGTGCCGTGCGGCTCGGCCGCGACATTTTCGCTTAGGATTCGCTTCTGATGGGGACGACACTCGCGCGGGAGATCCCGAAGCAGATTCCTCACCGCTAAAGCGGATTCGGAATGACGGGGTGCTGAGGGAGTCGTGGTTCTGTCGAGCGAGCTCGACTGGGCAGGTGTGGACACCTGCCCCTACACAATCCCAAGAGTCCACACGTAGGGGCAGATGTCCCCGTCTGCCCAGTTGAGCCCAGCTCGACAGCGCATTAGCGCTTTGAGACAAACTGCCGTGATTCGTACGACTGGGCAGGTGTGGACGCCTGCCCCTACAAATTCAAACATTTGACGCGCGCTTCGACACTAGGCTAGCCTCAGGAGGCGTATATTTTGGGTGTTCTGGCCGATGGACGGCCGCGTTTGTTCCCTGTTCATGACCTATTCTAAGCGACTGATTTTATTGCTGTTTAGCGCATGCTTCGCGAGCGCATTGCTCGCCGCGACGATGCTCGCCGCGCCCATGCATCCGGCGCACGCGAAGCATGCCATGGTCGCGAGCGTGCATGAGTTGGCGTCGCGGGTCGGCGTGGAAACCATGCAGGCGGGCGGCAATTCCGTGGATGCCGCTGTCGCCGTAGGCTTTGCGCTGGCAGTGGTGCATCCGCAGGCGGGCAATTTGGGCGGCGGCGGCTTCATGCTGATCCGAATGAACGATGGCAAAACGCACTTTGTGGATTTTCGCGAGAAGGCGCCGGTGGCCGCGACGGAGAACATGTATCTCGATGCGCAAGGCAATGTGATTGAAAACATGAGCCTTGTGGGATACAAAGCGATCGGCGTTCCGGGATCGGTGGCTGGATTGGCCTTCGCAGAAAAAAAATACGGCAAGCTGGGATTGGAGCGGGTGATGGCTCCAGCGATTAAATTGGCGCGCGAAGGATTTCCGCTGGCGTGGGAAGACGCGCAAGAGTTGCATGATGAAGATTTGGCGAGGTTTCCAGACTCGCGGCGAATTTTTCAGCGCGACGGAAAATATTATGAAGCGGGCGAAATTTTAAAACAGCCGGAGTTGGCGAAGACGCTGGAACGCATCGCGAAGAACCCCGATGATTTTTATCACGGCGACTTGGCGCGTGAGCTCGCGGCGTTCATTCAAAAAGGCGGCGGGTTGATAACTGCTGCTGATTTAGCGGCTTATGAAGTAAAAGAGCGCGAGCCCATTCGCGGAAGCTATCGCGGATATGAAGTGATCAGCGCGCCGCCGCCATCATCGGGCGGAATTGCGTTGACGGAAATTCTTAACATCCTGGAAGGATACGACTTAGCCAAGGCGGGCGATCGCTCGGCCGACTCGATTCATTTGACGACGGAAGCTTTCCGGCGGGCGTTTTATGATCGCGCGGAATTTCTGGGGGATTCGGATTTTGCGAAAATCCCCGTGGCGCAATTAATTGATAAGAAGTATGCGGCGGCGTGGCGTGAGTCGATTGATCCGGCGCAGGCGACGCCGAGCAAAGATTTGAAGCGTCCGGCGATTTTCAATGAGTTGGAGCAATATGCGGCGTTGCATCCAATTTCTGCTTCAGCGCTTCGCGAGCCGGAGCACACCACGCATTACTCGGTGGTGGATGATGCTGGCAACGCAGTCGCAGTAACCACGACGCTCAACGACACTTTCGGATCGAAGGTGACTGCCGGAAATCTTGGATTCTTGTTAAACGACGAAATGGATGATTTTGCTTCGAAGCAGGGCGTGCCCAATACGTACGGGCTTATCCAGGGACCGGCGAATGCGATTGCCCCGGGAAAGCGGCCGCTTTCGGCGATGACGCCGACGATTGTCCTAAAAGACGGTAAGCTATTTATGGTGCTGGGTTCGCCGGGTGGGCCGACGATTATTACGACGGTGGCGAACATCCTGATGGGCGTGGTGGATTATGGATTGGATATTCAGGAGGCGGTGAATGCGCCGCGGTTCCACAACCAGTGGCTGCCGGATGAATTGGATGTGGAGAAGCAGATTTCTCCGGACACGGTGAAGTTGCTCTCGGCGAAAGGATACAAAGTCGAGGTAAAAGAGTCGTGGGGGGATGGCGAGTGCATTGAGATTGACCCGGTGAGCGGCGAACGATTGGGCGCGAGCGACGGGCGCAACAACGGAAAGGCAGTGGGCTACTAATGCAAAAGGCGATTTCGACTTACGTCTATGTAAAAGAACGGCTGCACCCGGGCCTGCTGGATGGATTGGTGCGGGGTGGGGCGCAGTCGATTGAAATTTTCGCGGCGCGCCAGCACATGGATTATGCGAACCGGAAGCAGCATGTCCGCGAGATTGCCGACTGGTTCCGCAACAACAGCGTGCCGCTGAATTCGGTGCATGCGCCGTTGTATTCCGATTACGAATGGGGGCGCACGGGAGGCACGCCGGTGAATGTGGCGTCAACAGACCGCGCGGGGCGCGTGGACGCCATGGATGAGATTAAGCGGGCGATTGAAATCGCGGAGCACGTGCCCTTTAGATTTTTGATTCAGCATTTGGGTGTGGGCGGGGAATCGTTCGATGACCGGAAGTTTGAAGCAGCGATGACTTCGGTGGAGCATCTTCGGGCATTTGCGAAACCGCTGGGAGTAAGAATTTTGCTGGAGAATATTCCCAATGAATTGAGCACGCCGGACCGGTTGGTGGAAATGATTCGCATGGCGCACTTCGAGGATGTGGGTGTGTGCTTCGATGTGGGTCACGCCAACATGGCGGGCGATGTGGCGGCGGGATTTGAGACGGTGAAAAATCTGATTTATTCGACCCATATTCACGACAACAACGGAATGGATGATTCGCATCTGTGGCCGGGGGAGGGTTCGCTCGACTGGAAGCAAACCATGGAACTCTTGCGCTCGGCGCCACAAAAGCCGCCGCTGCTGCTGGAGATCGCGGAGAACGAAAAGGTGAATCCAGTGGAGAAGATGGGCGAGACGTTCAGGAAGCTGGAAGGGATGTAGAGGTTTGGAGTGGGCCTGAGGAGCGCGTTGAATAGAGGAGCAGCGTGAAGGTCTCGCGTCGGCTATCGGCCCAGATGAAGTGGATCCGCGGAACACAGCTGCGGCAATTGCGGTCAACAGCGGCGGGAAAAAATCGAAAGACCCGCGCAAGCATCACTACGTGCCTGTTTTTTACCAGAAGAATTTCGTCAACGAAAAAAGCCTACTCTGGGTCTATGACCGCGCCCGCCAAACCTATAAGGAACTTCACCCGGACGTTATCTGTTTCGAACGGGACCTCTATGCAGTAAAACCCGACAACAAGCCGCGCGACATGCTCGTCGAGAAATCGATATTGAACATGGTGGATAATGCGGGCTTTCAGGGAATAAGAGATTTTCTTGCGGGGAAGCCCAGCAGTGCGGCGGAGGAGGAGACGGCAATTTTCATGGCTTTCCAATCGACGCGCGTGCCGACGGTCAGCCGCGATATGCGGGCCACCTATGCCCGCATGATTCAGGAGCTCGGCCGCATCGCGTTTCTGAACGTGGATAGGGCAAAGGCGGTTATAGAGCGATATGAGCGCGATACCGGCAAGAAGATTGAGGTTGCGCCAGAGTCGATGGTCGAGGCCTATCCGGGAGAGAAGTTTGAGATTACCGCAACGGAAACGGTCTTCCTCACGCACATGATGGAGCAGGCCACGGGTCTGGCGAAACTGCTGATGAGCCTCGATTGGGAGATTCTTGAAGCGGCCGATGACACGGGATTCATTCTCTGCGATTGCCCGGTCGTGGTCGTGCCGCCCAAAGGAAGCAAGCAGGTTGGGTTCGTTGTGCCCGGCTCGGCGAAGTATTTTCCTCTGTCGCGGCACTTGTGCGTCAGGCTGGGCGAGCCTGGAAACAAGCGTTCCTTTCGCAAGGTCGGCAAGGAGGATGTGCGCATCGTGAACCTGAATATTGCTGCGAATTCGGAACGCTTCATCATGAGCCCCTCGAAGACGCAGCTTGAGAATATCGTCGGTAGGAGCGGATGCGCCCAAATGGAAAACACGCCGCGTTTTATCGTGGAAACGGTCGAGGCCGATGACAACGGCGCTCTGCAGAAGCTCTCCTCGCAGCCGAGGCGGTATTTTTATCCCAAGAACGGCTCCAAAAATGCCCCCTGATGGGAGCCTGGCGAGAGCGTCGCACATTTAAGTCGTCCGTTTGGGCTTGAGGTGGGTAACGGGCAGTCCACACGCAAGGTTCCTCGCCCCGCTGGAAGACGCGGACTTCGCAATGACAAGGTGAGGATGATTCTTCGGTTACCCACCTCTTGCAAGGACGGCGTGAAATGGAGCGCTGCACGTTTGATCGCCGGTGTATTCTTATCGCCATGCGGAAGCTAAAGGTTCGACCATCAAAGCAGGAGTTGTTGACCATAAAACGGAGCCATCAATGGCAGGACAAGATGGTCTATATCTTGGTGGCGAATAAATCTCTAAGGTATCGAAATGGCCGGTCCCGAATCCTCTACATCGGGACTACTAAAAAAGGCGCGAATCGGCCAGCGGCTTCGGCAGTGAACAAAGCCAGTGCGGTTTTCTACAAGCTTCATGGTGTCAAGACAATCGAAGTTCACATTGTGACCTGCGCGCCGCGGAAGGCCGTTCAGACCTGGAGGCGGCTCGAATCCGCTTTGTTGGATATTTTCTCCAATAAGTACTATGAGTTGCCTCGGGCCAACAAACAGCGGCCCTCAGCAGTCGATGGGCTGTTCAGCACAAAAGCGCTGGCCAAGATTATCAGCAAGTTCCATGTGGCTTAAAACTTCGGAAACTGAACGCGATGTGCCCAATTCAAGCTTTCTTTTGGCTTGAGTGGGTCAGGAGCAAGCTGCCCGTTTGCTAAGGGAAGCGGGTACGGTTGCAGCAGTCGGGCGATGGACGGATGAAGTGAGGCGCCCTTGCGGGGCGTGATTGAGCCTTGATTCGTTCTCGGCACGGCTGAAGCCGTGCCCTTCCCAAGCTCGGGCCGGGGGCTCACGCAGCCGGCGTGAGAATTCCTTGATGAGCCGGTTTGGGGGTTATTGATGCACGGGGTCCTTCGACTGCGTAGATTTATTCGCTGTGCGAATAAATCTACCTCGCTCAGGGTCACAGGGTAAGGCGCGGGATCAAATCCTGAAAATCAAAAGCGGTGAACCGGGACGGGCTGCACATGTTCCGCGCAATCAACTTCCCCACCCTGTCGCAAAGAGCGCGACAAGGATGGGGCACCCGGGATGGAAGCGGGATGTTCGTTTTACGGGTTATACTTTTCAGACACGGGTTGCCCGTCCGGGACGTGGCGTAGACTCAAAACCGCTTAAAAATTCGAAAATCATAAATTTATGTCATCGTCATTTCCTATCACTACGATTGCTGAAATTGGTAAGCATGAAGGCCAGACGGTCACGATTCGCGGATGGCTCTATAACCTGCGGGAGAGCGGAAAACTTTTGTTTCCGCAATTTCGGGATGGGTCGGGGGTGATTCAGGGGGTTGTCCCGAAGAACGCGGTCGCGCCGGAAATATTCGATTCGCTGAAAGGGCTCACGCAAGAGTCGAGCGTGATTGTCGAAGGCAAAGTCCGGGCGGACAAGCGGGCGCATGGCGGCTATGAACTTGATGTTAGCAATGTGCAGGTTGTCCAGCGAGTTGCGGAAAACGATCCGTTTCCCATTTCGCTGAAAGAGCATGGCGTTGAGTTCCTGATGGAGCACCGACACCTGTGGGTGCGAACTCCGCGCCAGGCGGCGATTTTGCGGGTGCGGGCGGAGATCATCAAAGCGACGCGAGATTTCTTTGATGAACGCGGATTCACGCTGACCGATCCGCCGATTCTGACGCCGGCGGCTTGTGAAGGGACGAGCACGCTGTTTCCGGTGGATTATTTCGGCGAGGAAGCGTTTTTAACGCAGTCGGGGCAGCTTTACATCGAAGCGACGGCGATGGCGCTGGGTAAGGTTTATTCATTCGGGCCGACGTTCCGGGCGGAGAAATCGAAGACGCGACGGCATTTGACTGAATTCTGGATGGTCGAACCGGAAGTGGCGTATGCGCAGCTTGATGACATCATGGATTTGGCGGAAGGGCTGCTGAGTTTTCTGGTCAAGCGATGCCTGGAAAAGCGGCGCGCGGATTTGACGACGATTGGTCGCGACATCAGCAAGCTGGAAAAGGTGGAAGCGCCGTTTCCGCGCATTACCTATGACGATGCGGTCAAGATGCTGCAAGAGGGGCACGCGAAGGGCGCGCTGGAACATAAGTTTGAGTGGGGCGGCGATTTGGGGTCTCCGGATGAAACTTATATTTCGTCGCAATTCGACAGGCCCGTGATGGTGCATCGTTATCCCGCGACGGTGAAGGCGTTTTATATGGAGCCCGATCCGCAGCGGCCGGAGTTGGCGTTGTGCGTGGATGTGCTGGCGCCGGAGGGTTACGGCGAAATCATTGGCGGGTCGCAGCGCATGGCTTCGTACGATTTGCTGGTGAAGCGTATTCATGAGCATGGGCTGCCGGAAGAAGCGTTCAAGTGGTATTTGGATTTGCGGAAGTATGGCAGCGTGCCGCATGGTGGATTTGGCATGGGCGTGGAGCGGGCGGTGGCGTGGATTTGCGGATTGGAGCATGTGCGAGAGACGATTCCGTTTGCGAGGACGTTGAATAGGATTTATCCGTAAGGGCAAGAGCCGCGGGAGAATTCCTTGATGGGCCTGCGGAGATTGGCGAGAGGCAAGGGGTCCTTCGACTCGCGGATTTTCGCGATGCGAAAATCGCGCTTCGCTCAGGATGACAAGGTGGCTGGGGTCGAGGGCACTCCGCGCGAGATCCCTCGGCCCGCTGGGGAAAGCGCGGGCGCTTCGGGATGACAGGGTGTTGTTCCTATGAATACTAACGTTTCTTTTTCGAGCATTAGTCCGAAGAAAATTCGGGTGATTGGGGTGCCGCTGGATTTAGGGCAGTCGCGGCGCGGAGTGGACATGGGGCCGTCGGCGGTGCGCGTGGCGGGGCTGGAAGCGCGTCTGGAAGAGTTGGGACACATCGTGGAAGATGGCGGCAACGTCGCAGTGGCGATTCCGGAGCAGAAAAAAGAAGGCGCGGCGAACGCAAAGTATCTGAAAGAGATTACCGCAACCTGCACCAAGCATGCCGAGTTGGTGGTTAAGACGCTGGAAGCCGGCATGGTCCCTCTCGTCCTGGGCGGGGATCATTCGGTGGCGGCGGGCACGGTGGCAGGAGTGGCGGAATTTTATCGGCGCAAGGAGCAGAAGATTGGGTTGATCTGGATTGACGCGCATACGGACATCAACACGCCCGAGACTTCGCCGAGCGGAAACGTTCACGGCATGCCGCTGGCGGCGATTCTGGGGCTGGGACCGGTGGAACTGGGCAACATTTTTAATTTTTCGCCCAAGGTAAGTGCGGAAAATTGCGTGCTGGTCGGGATTCGGGATGTGGATGCGATTGAGAAAGAAAATGTGCGGCGATCGGGCATTCACGTTTTCACCATGCGCGATATTGATGAACGTGGGATGCGGACCGTCATGGAAGAAGCGCTGCGGATTGCGGGACGGGGGACGGCGGGTTATCACATTTCGCTGGACATGGACTGGGTTGATCCGGAAGACGCGCCGGGTGTGGGCACGCCGGTGTGGGGCGGCGCGACGTATCGCGAAGCGCACCTGGCGATGGAAATTATTGCCGACCATGGGCGGATGACCAGCTTTGAAATTGTGGAAGTGAATCCAGTGATTGACGAACACAACCAGACGGCTGATCTGGCGGTGGAGCTGGCGTTGTCGGCGTTTGGGAAAAAGATACTGTAGTTGTAAGGCCTCACCGCCGAGGGCGCTGAGGTAGCCTGAGAGTGGTAAAGATGCGCGCAAGATCCCCTTCGACTTCGCTCAGGGAAGGCTTTCGGCCCGCGATGACGAGCGCGGGCTCTCAGGATGACAAGGTGGTGGGGGCGGAGATGGGGGCGGCGCATCCTAGATCTCGCAAAAGCGGCGAGAAGTGAGACACCCGCGCAGAAAAATCAGGGAAAGTCGAAAAGTAAAGGCGGCGGACAGGAGTGTCCGCCCCACACGGATTGTGTATCCCCGCTTCGCTTATTTCGCCGGCGAGGAGTTCACAAAATCTGTTACCAGCTGATTGAAGTGTTCTGGATCGTCCACAAACATGGCGTGGGCGGCGTCTTTCATGACTTCTATCCGCGCTGAGGGAAGCTTGCCCTGCAATATTTTTCCCTGGGCTGCCATGCGTGATTCGCAGATGTACAAAACTGGCTTGTCCATTTTGGTGAGCGCGGGGGTGAAGTCGCCTTTTGCGAGTACGTTGTAGAGTTCGGTGATGGCCGAGTTGGTGGGCGTCATCAGAGCCTCGTCTTCGACGTGCTGGATGTAGTCTTCGCTCTGCTTGGTCGAGTACATGCCGCGGACGAACTGATCGGTGAATTGCTTGCGATTCGTCTGAAATGCCTCAAGGAACGAGGCCATACCTTTTTGAATTCCGGCGTCGGTGGCGTCGACGAAGCCGTCGACTAGAATTGCGCCACGCAAATTCGTCGAGCCGTATTGGTCAATGAAACTCAAGACGTCGGGCACGCCGTTGGACCACCCGACGAGGACGACGGTCGGAATTTGGAGATGGTCCATAAGCTCTTTTACATCCTGGGCGTGGCGGGCCGGGTAGTTGCCATCGGAGGTTTTTTCGGAATCGCCCTGGGAGCGCGGATCAATGGCGACGATGCGAAATTGTTTGGAGAGCGCGTTGATTTGAGGTTCGAAAATGTCGGCGGCCATCGTCCAGCCGGGAATGAAGAGAATGGTCGGGCCGCTGCCTGCGTCGAGGTAATGAATGTTCACACCGTCGCTGGTCCGGAAAGTTTCAGACTTTGTATTAACAGCGGCATTAACGGGGGCGTTCACGGCGGCGTGGGCCAGCGCGGATGCAAGGGCATAGAGTGCGAGGAGAATGAGAGAGCGATATCGCATGATGGGCAGTAGTCTAGCATCTCTTTCAGCTGCGTGAGACGTGTAACAATAGGCTAATGTCTGCCGAGCAAGTCGGGCCTGGTCCCAAATTTGTTATTCCCGAATTTCTCTACGGTACTGCCTGGAAAGAAGATCGGACCGCAGCGCTTGTGGCGTTGGCGGTGCGCGCGGGGTTTCGAGCAATCGATACCGCGAACCAGCGACGCCATTATTTTGAGGCTGGAGTGGGCGAAGGACTGGCTGCGGCTTATCGCGACGGTTTAGTGACGCGCAGCGAACTTTTTTTGCAAACAAAATTTACATATCAGCGAGGGCAGGACCATCGGCTGCCGTATGATCCCGCTGCAAGTTTGGCGACACAAGTCGCACAGTCGCTGGCCGGTTCGCTTGAGCATCTGGGAACAGATTATGTGGATAGCTTCGTGTTGCATGGGCCGTCGTCCAATTACGAGTGGACGGATGCGGATGCAGAAGTTTGGGAAGCGATGGTGGAAGAACGTAATGCCGGCCGCGCGCGGGTGCTGGGAGTGAGCAATGTTTCGTTGCGGCATCTGGAGCAGATGACGGCGGCGCATGAAGTTGCGCCAAGGTTCGTGCAGAATCGCTGCTATGCGCGGGTGGGGTGGAACCGGGAGATACGAGCGTTCTGCCGCGAACGGGAAATTGTCTATCAAGGATTTTCGCTGCTGACGGCGAACGTGGAAGTTGTGCAGCATCCTCGCGTGATGGAATTGGCGGGGCGTATGAATGTGAGTCCGGCGCAGATTGTTTTTGCGTTTGCGCGGGCGATTGGAATATTGCCGCTGACGGGTACTTCCAGTGAAGTTCATATGAAGCAGGATCTGGCGAGTTTGGATATCGCTCTGCCGCAGGAAGCCGTGGAAGCGATTGAATCATTAGCCGGATAATTGCCGCTCTTCTGTGAGAGCACAGTGAGGTTGACGGCGACGGCTGGTCGCGTCCAGACTAAAAAGTCATGAAAAAACTGCGGGTGGGGATTTTATTCGGCGGACGAAGCGGAGAGCATGAAGTTTCTCTGCTCTCAGCCGCTTCTGTTTTCAATGCGATTGATAAGAATAAGTTTGAAGTTGTGCCTATCGGGATCACCAAGGCGGGACGATGGGTGACCGCTGCGGACGCGGAGAGATTGCTTCAAGGAGAAACGACGGCGGGTTCGGGACACTTGCGCGCGGGAGATCCGGGGGCGACCCCGGGAGCAGCGGTATTGGCGAAGGGCGAGGCGGTGTTGGTGCCGCCGGAGCCGCAGCATCGCGGCGGGAGTTCGATGGGAACGACCATGGTCCCGTTCGAAAGCGATGCGCTGGCGCGAAGAGCGAGTGATAGGGCCATCAATGTGGATGTGATTTTTCCTGTGCTGCATGGGACGTTCGGAGAAGATGGAACGATTCAGGGATTGCTGGAACTGGCGGACCTGCCGTATGTCGGGGCGGGCGTGCTGGGTTCCGCGGCGGGGATGGATAAAGACATTATGAAGTCTTTATTTCGCGCGGCAGGATTGCCGATTGTGAAGCATGTGACGATTTTGCGGAGCGATTGGGAAGCGGAGAAAAAGAAAACCGAGAGCAAAATTGAGAAGGCGTTGAATTATCCGATGTTTGTGAAGCCGGCGAATTTGGGATCGTCGGTGGGAATTTCGAAGGCACGGAATCGCAAAGAGCTGGGGCCGGCGATTGCGGAGGCCGCGAAGTTCGATCGCAAGATCGTGATTGAACAGGGCGTGGGGGGGAAGAAAAAGAAGGCGCGGGAGATTGAGTGCTCGGTGCTGGGGAATGACAAACCGGAGGCTTCGGTCGCGGGGGAAATTGTTCCGGCGACGGAGTTTTATGATTACAACGCCAAATATCTGGATGAAGGCTCGCAGCTGATTATTCCGGCGAAGCTGACGAAGGCTGAAATAAAGAAAGTGCAGCAACTGGCGATGGCGGCGTTCAAGGCAGTGGATTGCGCGGGACTGGCGCGTGTGGATTTCTTGATGGATCCGACGACGCGCAAGATTTATTTGAATGAAATTAATACCATGCCAGGGTTCACCGCGATCAGTATGTATCCGAAATTGTGGGCGGCGTCGGGAGTGGTTTATCCGAAATTGATTGAACGGCTGATTGAGTTGGGGCTGGAGCGGCACGCGGAGAAGAAGCGGAACCAGTACAGCCGGTGAAGAGCCAACAGCAGGTCCTTCGACTCCCGAGTTCATTCGCGTGCGAATGAACTCACTTCGCTCAGGATGACACTGGTTAGGAGCCGGATGGGAGCGTGTTCCCACTTCTCGCAAAAGCTGCGAGAAATGGGGCACCCAGCGGATGATAATCAATGTCAAAGGCGGCGGACAGGAGTGTCCGCCCCACACGGGCAAGCGCGGGCTCTTCGCTTCGGGATGACAAGGTGGTTAAAGGGCGCGCATGAAGCGCGCCCTTAGTTTTTGTTCCAAGAAAATGCCGCTTAGTGGCAGCCGTCGGTGTAGCTGGTCAGGGCATTGTTGGCGGCGGCGAGAGTCACGTCATAACAGACTCCGTTGGAGCCAAAGATGCTGTATTGTTGCGAACTTGCCTGGCCGGAGTTGCCGATTAAAAAGCCGCTAGTGGTGAATTCGAGGGCATCGGTTGAGTTTTCCAGATCGTCCACGGCCTGCGCCTGGGTCTGCACGCCGTTCTTGGAGATGGCTGTATTGTTGTAATTTTCCTGGCGCACGGTCGTGGTTTGTGTTTCCGTTCCGTTCGAATTGACCACGATGTTGATGTCCATGTTTAACGGCCAATTCTGCTGGCTGGAAGTTGTAATCGTCTTTGCTCCACCGCGTTGGGTTGCGGTCGAAGCGATGGTGGTTTGTTGCGCGATGTTTTGCACGTAAGTGGCGCTGGTGATGTCAAAGCCTTCGATGCTGGAAAAATTGATGTTCTGTTGGACTGACGAGTAGACCTTGCCATAAGGTTCGGTCACGTAGCCGGTGATGGTGAACTTGCGGTTGGAAGTTACGGTAACCGTACCGGCGATATCGCCGTTGCTCTGGGTCTTGATGTTTTCTATAACTTGCGGATTCGGCGCCGCGGTAAGCGTGTTCTTCGTTACCTCGCCGGCCAGATCGGTAGCGTTTGCATCCTGATAGAGCAACAGTGCGGCCGTCGCGGAGAAATAATTGTCGGCATTATAGACGCTGAGCGAAATAGTGTGAGGCTGGCCGTTGCTTAGCACTCCGGCAAAGGGAGTGAGATTCACGCGGTAGGGGACAAAATTCAGGGTTTGCACTCCCGGCAGCGGGAACCAGAGATAAGGATCAATGCCTCCGGTGTAAATCCATGGGTAAATGGGGGCGACGCCGGCGGCCTCGCCATCAATCGTAATTTCTCCCTCGCGAAAGGCCGTGTTGCCGCAGCTCTGCAATTCGCTGGAGAGGTCATTGGGCACGCAGGTATACCAGAACTCGTCGTCATTCTGGCTTTGGGCAAAGACATCGAGGTATGCGCCCTGAATATTCGTGGGCAGGGTGAAGGTTTGCGAGAGCGTGCTGGTCGTGTCTGTCAATTGAACGGTTCCGGGCGTAGGAGACATGGGAAGAACCTGATCAAATGGGCGCGGTGGCGGGGCTTCGGTGTGATCGATGGGATAGAACTCGAGTTCCGCGCTGGCGTAAATAATGCCGGTGTACTGACTGTTGACGGTGTTTCCAATGTCAGCTTGTCCTTGTTGCGCGGTGGCCAATAGAGCACTGTAGTCGGTGAGGTCAGTCTGAATGACCCAGTTAGGACTGAGGTCAGGGCTGGGTTCGGCGGTCGTGCCGAAATAAATGTTGGTTCCACCCAGCCAGAAATTCGCGGTGCGGTCGTACTGAATGCCGGCAGTGACGTAAATATTGGCGACCAGCACGACCTTCTGCCAGGGACCGGGGCAATTGGCCGGCGGCGTGTAGCTGAAATCGTAAGGATTGTAGTTGTCGAACTCTGCGTTTTGAAAAAGCGTGACCACGCAGGGCGTGGTGTGCGGGCGCGGGACGGGCGGATCCGCAGTTACGGTATTGGATGAACCGATTTTATAGGGGCCGATGGCGAAGCCAGCGGATACACAAAGAAGTACAGTGAGAGCACACAGAAGGGAGCGCATAGGGGAATCCTCTCGATAGCTGGAAATGCGGAACTAGAAACTCAGGACAAAATACTACCGCTTTTAGAAGGTTACGGCACGTAAATTTTCGTAATCGCAGTCAGCTAAAACCCTTGTGGGGCAGCCAATTGAGCTTTTTCCCGCTATCCGTTGAAGAAGGCTTCGAGTTGGGAAAAATCGGTGGTCTTGCGGTAGTTGGGCAGGCTGTCAATGAAGGTGAGGCCGTATTGCTTCGTGAGGATACGATTGTCGAGCAGAACAAGCAGGCCACGGTCATGAAGTGAGCGAATGAGGCGGCCGAATCCCTGCTTTAGGGTGATGACAGCGCTGGGCACCTGATATTGAAAGAACGCATTACCGCCTTCGGCATCAATGGATTTCACGCGGGCCGCGACGACGGGGTCGGTGGGGACGGCAAAGGGTAAGCGGTCGATGATAACGCAACTCAACTGCTCGCCCTGAACATCCACGCCTTGCCAGAAGGAAGACGTGGCGAAGAGCACGGCGTTGGGCGTGAGACGAAACTCTTCGAGGAGCGCGGTCTTGGGGGCGTCGCCCTGTAGAAATAAGGGAAATTCGACCTGACTCAGCAGGCGTTCATGGATGTCGCGCATTTGCGCGTAGCTGGTGAAGAGAACGAAAGCGCGACCGCGAGTGACTTCAAGAATGCGGCGGATATGCTCGGCGGCCTGGGCGGCAAATTGCGGCGTGCGAGGGTCGGGGAGATCGGGCGGAACATAAAACAGCGCCTGATTCTCATAGTCGAAGTGGGAAGGTACGACCGCCTCGCGTATGTGCTCCAGGCCGAGCCGGTGGCGAACGTATTCAAAATTTCCGCCCACGGCCAGAGTGGCTGAAGTCAGAATTACGCTGTCGAGTTTGTCGAAGAGACAGGTTTTGAGAATCGGGGCGACGTCAATGGGCGTGGCTTGCAGAAAAATATTATGTCGGTCGCGACCGCCGCGGCGGCGTTCGATCCAGTAGACGGTGTTGCGGTCTTCCGATTCGATGAGAAAGCCAAGATGCACCTGCAATTCCTGCGCGCGGCGAGCGAAGTTGAAGACTTCTTCGGGTTTTGACGGAATATTTTCAAGTTCCGAGCCAAGACGCTGTAGCGATTGCTGGAGCGCCATAAACTCTTCGCCATTTTCTTCGAGAAATTCGCGGCGGTTTTCAAAGGCGAAGCGCCCTTCGCCTTGCGGCAAGACAGCGAAAAAGAACATCGCACGGTCACGCAGGCTCTTGACCGCACCTGAAAGACTCGCGGTGAGCAGGTGATTGCGCTGTAGCGAACCTTCGACATCGCGGCAAAGTTCCTCGAAGCGTCCGTTGCTGAGGCCGACGCCAAAATAACTTCCCGCGACTTCTTCGAGTTCATGGGCTTCGTCGAAAATCACGGTGCCGACTTCGGGGAGGATGCCGGCGTCGGGCGCGTACTCGGTTTGCTGCTTGATGCCGAGATCGGCGAAAAATAAATGATGATTGACGATGATAATGTCGCTTTCCTGGGCGCGACGGCGCATTTCAGTGATGAAGCATCTGTCAAAAGAACTGCACTTTTGACCCAGGCAGGTATCGGCGCGGGCGTCGAGTTTATGCCAGAGCGCGCTGGCTTCGGGGAGGGAGGCAAGTTCGGCGCGATCTCCGGTGGCCGTGGTTTTCTCCCAAGCGGCGATGGCACGGTAATGCTCGATCTCTTCGAGGCCACTCAGCACGGGCTGGTCGGTGAGGTCGTAGAGTTTTTTGCGGCAAAGATAATTTCCACGGCCTTTCATGTAGCACACGCTTAGTTTGCCCTCGCCTGCGGGAAAGAGGGCTTGCTCGAGGAAGGGAATGTCTTTGTAGAAAAGCTGCTCTTGCAGATTTTTTGTGCCGGTTGAAATGATGACGCGCTTGCCCGAGCGAATGACCGGAAGGAGGTAGGCCAGGGTCTTCCCGGTGCCAGTTCCCGCTTCCACAATGAGATGACGGCGCTGCTCGATGGCCTGCTCGACAGCCTGCGCCATTTGCAACTGTCCGCGGCGAAATTCATAGGCGGGATGCGTCTTAGCCAGGACGCCGCCGGGCGAAAAAAATTGATGCAGCGAAACGTCATAACGACGGGCGCCGGATGGAGCTGCGGAGGATGGCAGGGAAGTAAAGCCCACGAGTCTCTATTAATGCAAACCTCTATAATAAACACTTACCGACCTTAGGAAATCTATTGACCCGAATCAAAACAAGTTCGATGAGCGCTCCGGCGGCTGCGGGCGCAATTACTCTTGCGATTGTGGGACGGCCCAACGTGGGCAAGTCCACATTATTCAACCGCATTGTCGGCTCCCGACGGGCCATTGTGGGCGACGAACCCGGCATCACGCGCGATCGATTGTACGGGGAAGCGACGTGGCGCGGGCGACGTCTACGCATCGTGGATACGGGCGGCATCATTCCGGAGGACAAAGCGCTCATCCCGGCGGAGATTTTCCGCCAGGCAAAAGTTGCGCTCGAAGATGCTGATGCCGTCGTCATGGTTGTGGATGCGAGAACTGAGCTGGCCGGGCCTGATCTGGAGCTGGCTCGCTTATTGCTTCGGGGCGGCAAGCCGTTGTTTCTCGCGGTGAACAAGATTGACAGCGATAAGCAGAACTCGTTGCTGGATGAGTTTCACCGCCTGGGAATTCGCAAGATGTTTCCGCTCTCGGCTGAGCATGGCCGCGGCGTGGATGATTTGCTGGATGCGGTTTTAGAGGCAGTGCCGAACACACTTACCGCAGAGGACACGGAGAGCACGGAGGAAAGCGAAGCTTCAACCCACGAAGATTTACCCGTCGAAACTAAGGTCGCGATCATCGGGCATCCTAATGTTGGGAAGTCTACGCTGCTGAATAGGCTTATTGGGTCAGAGCGTTCGATCGTATCGCCGATTCCTGGGACCACGCGCGACGCGGTGGATGAAGTCGTGGAACGGGATGGGCAAAGTTTTCGTTTTATTGATACGGCGGGCATCCGGCGCAAGGGCAAGACGCATTTGATGGCGGAGAAGCTTTCGGTGGTGATGGCGCGCAAACATCTGGAAGCGGCGGACATTGCGCTAATGGTGATTGACGCCACGGAAGGTGTGAGCGCGCTTGACGCCACGATTGCGGGTTATGCGCATGAGAGCGGACGTTCGGTGATCATAGTCGTCAACAAGTGGGATCTGGTCATCAGCGGCGCAAAAAAGCCGGTCAGCCAATCGAAAGCGGCGCGCATGCAAGAGAGTAAACGACCCGCGGATAAGGCGGCCTACGAGCAGCGTCTGCGTTACGGACTAAAGTTTCTGAACTATGCTCCGATTTTGTTTATCTCGGCCGCGACCGGCGTGGGCACGGAAAAAGTTTTCCCGATGATTGAAAAAGTTGCGGCTGAAAGGCGCAAACGAGTGACGACCGGCGAGATGAACCGGTTCCTGAAAAAAGTGGACTTTGAGCGGGCTTCGGTGCCGGCGCGGCAGCAGGTCAGGATTTATTACATTACGCAGGCGGGCGTGTCGCCGCCGACTTTTGTTTTATTTACGAATCGGCAGGTCAAGCTGCACTTCGCTTACCAGAGATTTTTGGAGAACCAGCTTCGAGAAGCTTTCGGTTTTATCGGCACACCGATCTGGATTAAGAATCGCGCTCGCGATTAATGGCTTCACTTTGCCGGTGCGACATGGATCATCGTGGCCAGCATGGTGGCGATGAGTTTTTCATTGCCGCGCTGGATGGCGAAAGCGTCGGCGGCGCAGACGGCGAGAGTTTTTCCGGAACGTTTGACGTGGGCGCGAGTTACGAAAGAATCGCCGATGGCGGGCGAGAGCAGATTGACTTTGAACTCCACGCTTAAGACATCCGCATCTTCGGGAGCGAGGCTTAAAGCCGCATAGCCGCAGGCGGAGTCCATGATGCTGGTAATAACGCCGGCGTGAATATAGCCGTTTTGTTGGGTGAGTTTGTGGCTGAAAGGGAAGCGGATCTCGACGCTTCCGCGTCCGACACTGCTCATGGTAGCAGCGATGGTGGTCATGAAGGTCTGACGGGCAAAGCTGGCGCGAATTTTTTCTTCGACCGTCATAAAGTGCGAGACTCGACTGCCGTGAGAATATTAGACATTAACCCCATGATTCACGTTCGTGCGTGCCTCCTTTTTATTTTCTGGTGCGCGCTGAGCCTTGTCGCGCACGCCCAGGACAACTACGAAATTCAAGTGTACGGCTCGGATACGGTTCCAGCCGGGCACACGATGTTTGAAATCCACTCGAATTTTACCGTGGATGGGAGCAAGACGGTGGTGGACGGCATGTTGCCGACGAATCATGCCGAGCACGAGACCCTGGAAATTACACAAGGCTTCAGCGATTGGTTTGAGACGGGGTTTTACGTTTTTACCAGCATTCAGCCGGGCCAGGGATGGCAATGGGTTGGGGATCATATTCGGCCGCGCTTTCGCATTCCCGAAAAATGGCATTGGCCGGTCGGGGTGAGTTTGTCGAATGAGATCGGCTACCAGCGAGCCGCGTATTCGCCGGACACATGGACGTGGGAAATCCGGCCCATCGTGGACAAGACAATAGGCCGATGGTATCTCGCGTTCAATCCGGCGCTCGACCGCTCATGGCATGGGCCGAGTGTGAACAAAGGCGTGGAATTTTCGCCGAATGCGAAGTTCAGTTATGACTTCACGAAGAAGATCTCGGGAGGTCTTGAATACTATGCCGCGTGGGGACCGATTACGGGTTTCGATCCCCTACACGACCAGCAACAGCAAATCGTGCCCGCGATTGATCTCAATCTTGGTCCTGATTGGGAGTTTAATGCAGGGCTGGGCGTGGGTGTGACAGCCGGCACGGACCATCTGATCGTGAAGTGCATTGTTGGACGGCGATTTTCGTGGGGCTCCGGGTCGAAGACTCACATGCCGTCCAATTAGCCGATAGGTTCCGGATGCGGTGGCGGCAATGCGTCGGGAAAAGCTGCTGGAGCCTGAGGCGAGGGATGCAACAGGGCGTCCAATGGGGCGTAGCGCGCGGCGAAGAAATAAAGCGCATAGGCGGGGAAGAAAACGGTTACCGGCACCGAGATCAGCGAAACGATATAGAGGATGACAGCGAACAGGATGCAGCCGACGATAATTGCAATCGAAATGGTGTAGAGGTTCCAGGTCAGTCCAGCAGCCTTTCCGCCGAAGACAGCGAGGATGCCCAATCCGCCGGCGGGAATCAGGACGATGAGCACGACGAATGCGGTGACGATACCGACAACCACCGCCGCGCCCAGGGCCATTACGATTTTCATACCGAGATATCCGGCGTAGCTGCCCTTTTCAGCATGCATGCGCGGCAAAAGCCGCCGCCAGCCTTCCAGCGCGGAGACATCTTCCAATGCCATCTGTGGGATGACGAAATCTTTGGTCAGGACATGGACCGCGAAGTAGGAAAGAATCAGCGCAAAGAAAACAAAAAACAACAAAATGCCGCCGAGGACGAGCGGAACGATATGCGCACTCGGGTTGCGAATCCAACCCAGCGCCAGCCCCACCGCCGCCGGTATGCCGACCAGGATGATGAGGAAGACGACCATCGAAAGCACGATGAAAATCTGCCACACGAAATAACGCAGGCCGGCGGAATGGCGAGCGTGCCAGCTCCTGCGGATTTCGCAGCGCCGGTTCACGATGCTGTCGAACAAGACGAATCGCATGACGCTGTTCACATAGATGAAGAGCACCCACAAGATCGTGCCGACGATGATCAATCCCGCAATTAGCGCGGCATACGTCATGGGATCGAGGTTTGAAAGCGGACCCAGCAAGCTGGGCAACAGCTGCTGCGAGTGAGTATGCGCGGGAAATTGAAAATTGGCGCCGGCATTGCAGCCGCCCGACGAGAGTTCGCCGGCTAGAAAACCCACCAGGGCCAGTTTGGCCCACTGGCTCGCCCGGAAGGGCTCCAACAATTGTTGTTTGGAGTGTTGAAAGGCTGGGCTGATTGCGTCTACCGCGGAAACGGGCACTCGCGCACCTCAGAAAACAGTTTGGATGGGAAGGTACTCGGAAGTGGAGCGCTGGTCAAGAAGGAAGTTACGACGCGCGGAGTTTAATGCTTTATTCGTAGCGCAGGGCTTCCACGGGATCGAGCTTTGAGGCTTTCATCGCCGGGACCAATCCGCTGAGCACACCGACCAGCAGCAGCACAAGGGTTGAAACCGTCACGGTGACGAGTGAGATTTGCAGATGAATGTCGCCGCGGCCGGAGTCGTCTTCGAATAGGGGGCCCATCATGGGCAGCGTGCCGACAGCAGCGGCGATAACGTAGGAGAGCAGCACGCCAATTGCCCCGCCTATCAGCATAATCAGGAGCGTCTCCGCCAGAAATTGCAGCTTGATATGTTTCTTCTTTGCACCGAGGGCCATGCGCAAGCCGATTTCGCGGATGCGCTCATCCACTGAAACCAGCATGATATTCATTACGCCCACGCCACCGATCCCGAGGGTCAGCGTGCCCACGAAAGCGAGCAGAACCTGCAAGCCGATCGTAAGGGCGTCAATTACGGGGCGAAATTCGTCGCGGCCGAACATCTGGATGGCCTTGGTGTCAGTAGGAGAAAAGTTTTGCCGGGTCGCGACTGCGGCCAGCACTTGCGCCATAGCCCTTTTTTCAAATTGGGGCGCGATGGGCTCGAAGAGCATGACGGCGGCGTATTTTGTGTTCCACAAATCTCCAGCTGTCGAGTAGGGTATCCAAACCGACTCGTCATCACTGGAAAAATAATTGCTTAACTGGATTTTGCGCTGCATGGTGCCGATGACGGTGAAGCGCACGCCACTGATGAGAACAGTCTCGCCGACGGCGGGGCGGCCGCTAAAGAGTTCTTCTTTGACTCTGCCGCCCAAGAAACAAACCCGGCGGCGTTCAAGTTCGTCACTCGGGTTAATCCAGCGGCCTTCCGCTGGGACTTCGTTGCGCATTTCGCCATATTCGGGGCACACGCCGCGAATTGCGGCTGTCCCCACCAGACGGTCTTCGTAGGCGATGCCCGGGCGGCGAACGGTTTCGCGGCAGACGTGCTTCACGAGCGGAGCCGTCTCTTTCACCATGTCCACGTCGGCTTGTTCGATGACTACATGCTGGCCGGCGCGCTGGCCTCCGGGTTGCTCGCTGGTCTGCTGCGGCCAGCAAATGACGACGCTCTTGCCGAAAGCGTCGAAGCCGCCGACCAAAATTCTGCGGAAGCTGCTGCCATAAGCGATGAGCAGTGTGACCGTGGCGATGCCCCAAACGATGCCGAGCATGGTAAGCAAGCTGCGCGTGTAATTGCGCTTTAGGGCGATCCAGGCTTCGCGAATAATTTCAAATAGCATTATTTATCCGCCTGCCTCAAAACGCAGCGCTTCAATGGGATCGATAGAAGCTGCTTTCCGGGCGGGATAGAGCGCCGAAAGCACTGCTATGGTTCCGAGCAAACCACAGGCAATCAAGCCGGCTCCCGGAGTCGGGAGCAATCCGGCGAAGAAATCGGGCATGGGCAGCAGATCCACCAGCGCGCAAAGGCCATAAGCAACGCCCAACCCCGCCCCGCCGCTGATCAACGCAATGAGGACTGCTTCAATGAAAAATTGCTTCAGGATGTCGCGGGCGGGGGCGCCCAAGGCTTTGCGCACGCCAATTTCACGAGTGCGCTCTCGTACGGCGACCATCATCACATTCATTACGCCAAGGCCGCCGAGAAACAGCGTGACGATTCCGACAGCACCGAGGAAATATTTCATGCCATCGGTCATCTGTTTAAAGGCTTTGGCTTCTTGCACAGTGTCCCAAATGGGGCAGGCTTCTTTATCGTTGGGATCAAAATTATGGAGGCGGCCGAGCACGGTACGAACTTCGCGCTTACAGGCTTCATGCTGCTCGTAGGAGCGTGGCGTAATCAGCCACTGATCGAAGGAGGTCTCAACCTGGGGCGGTTTGTTGGGAAAATCGCGCTGCATGGCGGTGAACGGGACGAACACCTTGCTTACGTCCCACCCGTCGTAGCTCGAATCCTGCTTTTTCGTGGCCATCACTCCGATGACGACATAGGGATAGTCGTTGAGATAGACGTTTTCACCCAGAGGATTTCGCCCGCCGAAAAGCTGTTTCGCAGCATCGGTTCCGAGAAAAGCCACACGCCGCGTGTTCTTCAAATCATCCCAGTTGTAAAATCGGCCGCTGGCCACATCGAGGCTGCGGATTTCACCGAATGGAGGGTACGAGCCGGTGATGGTGAAGCCGGCATTGTTATAGTCGCTGTGAATGCGGACATCATCCTGCTCCAGTTCAGGGATGACGTATTCGCAGTCGATGGCTTCTTGCTGCAGGATGGGGACGTCGTTGATGTCCCAGTGCACGATCCGTCCGGCTCGAGTTCCGCCGGCTTGTAAACTTGTGCGCCCGTGGAAAACAATCAGAATATCTTTGCCGAGGGTCTTCGCCGTTGCTTCCTGTCCCTTTTCCAGGCCTTCGCCCGCCGCGGTCATTAAAACGATGGAAACAATGCCCCAGGCGATGCCAAACATCGTCAAAAATGCCCGCAATTTGTGTGCCCAGAGGGTGCGGAGAACATCGCCGATAAGATCGCGGAGGACCATACTTGCTTGGACGCGGCTGGCCGTCAAACGTAATCTGACAGTTCCCGGGCCCCGCGACAAGATACGCAATCTGAACGGTCTAAGTTGCAGGATTCTCGAGGCTAAGCGATGCGAATGGCCGGCGATGCTAGAGCCGAGGAAGAGACCCAGCTATCAAGGCTTTGGAGGGCCAATTCGCATTGCCGCTTGTGCCGCTCCTTACGATCGCGGATCTTATGCTCCAGCGGCGGCAGCAGATCGAATGTTATGTTGGCGGGCTGGAATTTCCTGGCATCGGCGTGGGTCACGTAGTGAACAAGAGATCCGAGCGCGGAGACGCGGGGCGGAGCGAGCGGGGGCAAATCATTGATTAGTGCGCTCACATAGATTCCGGCCAGCATGCCGGTGGCGATGGATTCCACGTAGCCCTCAACCCCGCAAATCTGTCCTGCGAATAGAACGTTGGGATGCGACTTCATCTGCAAAGTCTCCGTCAGCAACGTCGGCGAGTTGATATATGTGTTGCGGTGGATCTGCCCGTAGCGCAGAAATCTTGCATTTTCGAGTCCGGGGATGAGGCGCAGGATTCTCGCCTGCTCGCCGAACTTAAGGTGGTTCTGAAAGCCGACGAGGTTGTAAGAATCAGCCCGCAAGTTTTCCTGCCGCAATTGCACGGCAGCATAGGGGATGCGCCCGGTCCTGGGATCTTTCAGCCCCACCGGTTTCATGGGCCCGAAGCGCAGCGTATCACGGCCGCGGCGAGCGATTTCTTCAATAGGAAGGCAGCCTTCAAAGTAATTTAACTTTTCCCACTCGCGTTCCTCGACGGATTGCGCCGCGAGCAGTCCATCGAGGAAGCGATCGTATTCTTCCTTCGACATGGGGCAGTTGATGTAGTCGGCGGAGCCTTTGTCGTAGCGCGCGGCGAGGTAGACGCGCGACATATCGATCGAGTCGGCCTCCACGATGGGACTGATTGAGTCGTAAAAATATAAGTGCGGATTTTCGCCATCATGGCTACTCAGGCGAGCAATCTCCTGCGAAAGCGCATCGGAAGTCAGCGGGCCGGTGGCAATTATGCAAAGCCGATCTTCAGGAATGGAAGTGATTTCTTCGCGGCGCAGGCGAATGAGCGGTTCGTTAGAAATGACCTGGGTGACTCGCTGCGAAAAGGCGGTACGATCCACGGCCAACGCATGTCCCGCGGGAACTGCGCAATCGTGGGCAATTTTCAGCAATAAAGAATCCGCGCGCCGCATTTCTTCCTTCAAAAGCCAGGGTGCGGTGTTCTCGCTCTCCGACTTAAGCGAATTGGAGCAGACCAGTTCGGCAAAATCGCCGGTTTGGTGCGCCGGTGTTGCCCGGGCAGGACGCATTTCGCATAGTTCGACTGGGATTCCGCGGCGCGCACACTGCCACGCCGCTTCTGAGCCAGCCAGGCCGGCGCCGATGATAAGCACTGCTGATTTCATGGTTGGAGAAAATGCCCGAAATTCAAGAGCTTTAGTGAGTTGCGAGGGTGGACTGGCTGGCCACGCACTGCCACGTCCCATTCACGCGAACCCATGTGTCGGTGAAGCGTCCGCGCCGCAGATAAGGCTTACCCGCCGATATCCCCTTTTCATGATAAATGCCCGTCACGACGGCGCTGTCGCCGTAAACGTGCGCGGTCATCGCCTCATTCACAATCTGTTCCGGATGCAACGACGGTTCTTTGATGGCGGCCATGAATTGTGCCTTGTTCATGTAGGTGCCGTCGTAATCCACATACACCAGCGTGTCTGCGAGCAAGGCATCGAGCGCGGAGGCGTCTTTGTGCTCCTCCGCCTGGTTCCATGCATTTTCGAGAGCCAGAATTCGCGCCTTGTCCGCATCTGCGTTTGAAGATTGCTGGGCCGCAAGGGACAGCGATAAGCAGAGCAAGAATATGCCAATTGCCGCTCTCATCGCCAGACTCCTCACCATCTCCGAGCCTCAAATCCAACGTGCTGTGTAATTGCATTATTATACAAACAGCGCCAATTAAGACTGGAGCGGCAAATGGCCCGTATTTCCCTGGTTGAACCCGAAAGCGCAACGCCGGAAATCAAAGAAATCTATGAGAAGAGTCTGCGGGGCAAGCCCGCCAATGCCCAAAAAGCGCTGGCTCACCGCCCTGAGCTGCTCAAGAATTTCATCGGATTTTACGCCAGCGTGGGGCGCTCACTCGAGCGCAAGCTCTATGAGCTGATATACATCCGCGTTTCCATGATCAACGGCTGCAACTATTGTTTGCAGCATCACCTGGCCTCGTCGAAGCGCGTGGGCATTACGCCGGACGATTGGCAGGCGTTGAAGCAAGCCAAGTTTGCGAAATTTTCTGATAAAGAGCAGGCTGCCCTCGCCTATGCTGAAAAACTCACTCGCACGCCGCACGACGTCAACGACGCCGATTTTGTTGTGCTTAAGCAGTATTTCTCGGAAGCCGAAATCGTGGATCTGCACATTCTGGTCGGGCTGGTCAACCTGACGAACCGGTTTACGGATCCCCTCGGCCTGCCGGTCGAATTTCCAGAAGAGAAAATCTAAGAGTTTACGACGCGCGGAGTGCGTTCCCAATCGCCTTGTCCATCACGGTAAAAGATGCGCTCGCGGCTGCGAGTGACACTCTCAAAACGGCCGATGCCGGATCGCCGCGTCTTAACGCTGAAACTCTCCTTATGTTCGTCCTCTCGTGCGACCGTTCCTATCTGTATGCGCATCCCGAGCGGGCGCTCACTAATGATGAAAGTGATCGTTACGATTCCGTCATCGCCGAGCGCGCGCGCGGCGTCCCGGCGCAATACATCACCGGCCACCAGGAATTTTGGGGTCTCGATTTCATCGTTACGCCCGACGTACTCATTCCGCGGCCGGAGACGGAACTCCTCGTTGAAACCATCCTGCCGCTGGCGCGCGAGGTAAGGCATCCTCATATCATTGACGTCGGCACCGGTTCGGGATGTATCGCCATCGCGCTCGCGAAGGAACTGCCACAGGCAAAAATCGATGCAGTCGACATTTCCGCGGCAGCGCTCGAGATCGCCCGCGCCAATGCGACGCGGAATCAGCTTGCCGGCCGCATTCATTTTTCTCAAGCGGATTTGCTGGTGGACGTGGTGGGTGAGAGTCTCGATTTCGTCATTTCGAATCCTCCCTATGTCGCAGAAGAGGAAGAAGATGAAGTTCAGCTCGAGGTTCGCAAGTTCGAGCCGCGCAAGGCGGTATTCGCCGGGCCCACGGGACTTGAAGTGATCGAACGGCTTATCCCGCAGGCGCAGGCGGCTCTCAAGCCGGGGGGGCGGCTGATAATGGAAATCAGCGGCACAATCGCCGCGCGTGTCAAGCCGCTTCTTTCGGGATGGCAAGCTGTGGAGATTCGCAACGATTTGCAGGCCATTCCGCGGATGGTGCTTGCCCGGAAGAAGTAATTGCAGCCGGCGCTTCGCCTAACGCACCAGCCACTCCGTCATCCAGTGAACGTCCACTAAGACGTGGCTATAAATCGCCGCCATGCATGCGGCTGCGACCATTGCACAGGGTGCAAGATACCGCCAGTCGCCGTGGGTTTCGGTTTCGGGCGTCGTCCAAGCGCAAAGCCGTTGTACCCGCGCACTCAAGGCCGTCGATGTGTGCAACAGGCTGGTCGCGAGTTCCGGCTGCCGCACTGGCGCGAGCCGGGAAATTTTCACCAGCGCAGAGGCCAAATCAATGGCCTCGGAACGGCTCGAAACTGCTGCGTCATCGGCGGCCATTTCGGCAGCCTCGGACCAGGCGCTTTCCAGCCGCCACATTCCCGGAAAGACGAGGAGCCGGAATAGCAGTTTCTTCAAATTGTCGCAGGAGCGCACGTGTGCAATCTCATGTTGCAGCGCCCTGCGCAATTCCGGCGCGTTCAGGCTGAACATCGCAGCCTCGGAAACCAGAACCTTGGGCTCGCTGATGCCGGCGACGATGAGGGTTGGCGAACTGCGCGTGGTACGAAAAATCGGGACTGGGATGCCCTTGCCCAGCGATCCGCCTTCCAGCAACGACGAACCTTCCAGCCATTTGCCGATGGCCCGCGATGTTCTCTTTTGGGCAACGAAAGCCCGGCCGATGCCCAGTGCGAGTACAAGTACACAGCATGATGCAAGCACAAATGGCGCCGTGCCGATTTCTTCTCCGGTTTGCCGTGGCTCCAGCCAGAGGAAAGACGGCAGCGTGACTCCGAGGGAAAACGCCAGTGCAAGCGCGAAGGGGAAAATGCGAAGGGCAAATAGCCACCGCGCCCGCCGCCGCGCCGATCCGCGTTCCAGCCATTTGGCTGCGAACTCCCAGGTTTGCAGCACAACGATGGACGCAAATAGATAGAGCAGGAAGAAAATCGCCAGCGAAACGCCGAGGCCGCGCGCGGCAAACATCAGTGCTTTTCCTCCACGCTTGCTTCCCGCTTAAGTTCACGCCGCTTCTGCTCTACGAGCCGTTGCAGATCGTCCAGCAAGGCCGCGTCGTACTCACTGACGGCCTCCACTAGATAGGAAAGTGGAGCGGTCGAGCTTGACGAGGGAGACAACAATTGCCGGATGGTTTCACCGGCCATCTGGCGCTCTAATTCTGCCTGCGTATATCGAGGAGAATACCGGAATGCCCTGCCTTCCGCCGTACGATTCAGCAGCCGCTTCTTGTACATCCGGTCCAGCGTGGTCATGACGGTCGTATATGCCAGTGCGCTTTTTTCGCGCTCGATATATTCGCGTACGGTCACGTTGCCGTTCCGCCACAGGGCAGCCAGCATCTTCTGCTCGAGCGGGCCCAACTGGGCGATTTGAGAGCGTTGAAACAACCCCATAGATTCACCATCCAACGAGCCGCTTTAGCATATCGGACGCCCTTGCTGACCGCAAGCGCCAAAGCGCTAAATACCGCGCGGGCTACGGCCTATGGTAGTAGAGGAACGCTCTCTCTATTGTGACTGATGCAACCATCGCTCTCCCGCGAAGCGTTTTTCACCCTGTTTGCGATCATCATGAATATGCTGCGAATGGAGTATGCCAAGCCCATATGGCGGACATCAATCACCGCCATCTCTATCTCTGTTGCTGTTTTCTTTTGCCTCGCTGCACCCGCAGGCCGCGGCCAGTCGTCCACTGGGGCGATTCGCGGCGTGGTTCAGGACAAGCAAGGTGCGCGCATTCCTGCCGCGATGGTTCGGGTGCAATTCGATGCCCCAGACGTGCACCGTGATGCCGTAAGCGACAGCCGCGGCGATTTTCGCCTGGATGCCCTGCTTCCGGGCACCTACACGCTGACCGTTACCGCCAATGGCTTTAATGAAGCGCGCTCGCGGGTGGTGGTCGAGGTCAGCACCGTGCGCGACGTCGTGGTGACGCTACAAGCGGCCACGGTCCGCGAAAGCGTGAAAGTAGAGTCGCAAGCTGAGTCTGTTACCACGCAGTCCATTGATCTCGCGAGCGCAGTCCACCAAACCGTCATTTCTGAGCAAGACCTCACCACGCTGCCGCTCGCCGCCCGCAGTTTCGCTAACATTGCATATCTGGCTCCCGGCACCGAACCGGTCGAGCCTTCCGACCCTACCAAAGCCCGCATCACGGCTGTCTCCACTGGAGGTAGCTCAGGCCTCAATAACGAGCTTTCGGTCGATGGCGGCGACAATTCCGACGATTACATCGGCGGCTTTCTCCAGAACTTCTCGGTGGACGCGCTCCAGGAATTTGCCTTCCGTACCGCGCAGGAAGATGCCGATACCGGCGGCACCACTGCGGGCTCAGTCGTCATTACCACCCGTCGCGGCACCGATCAGTGGCATGGGACGGGCGCCGTTTATGTCCGCGCCTCCGATTTGAACGCGCGCTTTCCCATTGAAAATCCCGCGCCCAATCCCAAGCAGCCTTTCTCGCGGCAGAATTACGTTGGCACGCTCGGCGGCCCCATCGTCAAAGACAAGCTCTGGATTTTTTCTTCCTTTGAGTACGTCCACGAAAACGCCAGCATCGCTTATAGCCCGGCCAGCGTTACGCAGTTTGATGCATTAGCCACGCTTGCTTCTCAGGGACTCATTCCCGGCGTATCGTCGATCGCCGTGCCACCGAACGTCACCATTCCCTTTCGCGATTATCTCGGTTTTCTTCGTCTGGATTGGGCGCAGTCGCAGAAGTCTTTATGGTTTCTGCGCACTTCGAACGATAGTTACCTGACCCACAACGCTCTGGTGCAACAGGCAACGCTGCCCTCAACCGGCCTGACGACGCACAACAATTATTTCAATACGGTGCTGAGCAACACCTACACTTTCAATCCGAACTGGCTGGGGACTTTCGTCTTCGACGCGAGCGAACTGCACCTGACCCAAACCCGCACGCAGACGCTCGGCTTCGCGCTGGCTTTCCCCTTCAGCTCGACTTCGCTCACGGTTTCAGGATTCGAAACCTTCGGCGACAATCAATTCGCAACGCCGATTACGCTGTTTCCCTCGCTGCGCAACCAGGAGAAATACCAATTCCGTTACGATGTCATCCATACGACGGGACGCCATGCCCTCAAGTTCGGCGTGAACTTCATCCACGAGCCCGTGCTTAGCGGTGCGTTTCCCGGCAATCAGGAAACTTTGTATTCGTTTCCCATGAATCCGACAGCCTATATTGGCAATCCGACGCAATTCGAAACCGACCTCGCCGCCGGAGCCGTCACCACGCCCGCCAGCGATGGCACTTTCTCGCAGAATGTGCAGCGCCTTGCCTTATACGCCCAGGATTCCTGGCGCGTGACCCCGCACCTTACCGTGAATTACGGGCTGCGCTACCAGACGACGTTCGGATTGTTCAATGCATCGGGCCGCAGCCAGCTCGACAACCCTGCGTTCATCACCTTGCAGGCACTGGATATTCCTCTGGAAACCAAAGCCCCGCAGGATGATCGCAAACAATTCGGGCCGCGCCTCGGTTTCGCCTATGCTCCCGGCAACAGCGGCAAAACCGTTTTCCGTGGCGGCTTCGGCCTGTTCTTCAACGACCTCGCGCAAAATGGGTGGGCGCCCGCGTTCCAGGCCGTGAACATGCCGCCTCTACCCTGCACCAATCCGACCACAAACCCCAGCGCCGGATGCGTCACCAGCGGCGCGCTCATTGACGGCAATTACAAGACGCCTTATTCCATTCACGTCACCGGAGGCGTGCAACACGCCTTCAACGCGCACTGGACGGCGAGCGCCGACTACACGCACGAGCAGGGCAACCACGGCTACCGTGCTTATCCTTACGACTCGAACAGCTTGAATAATCCGTTTGCCCCCGCGGTCACCATCTTCAAGTCCGACAACCGATCCAGCTACAACGCCCTGATGTTGCATTTGCAGGGCAACGTCACCAAGCGTTTCGAACTCGTCGCCAACTACACGCTCTCCCGGGCGCAAACCTGGGGATGCGTGCTTGGTGAACTCTTCGATTACGTCAACGGCGTGTGCAATCCGCTGAATCCCTTCGGGCCCGGCGACTACGGCCCATCCGGTGAAGATGTCACGGACCGCTTCGTGCTCGCGGGTACGCTCCACGTTCCCGGGGGCATTGAAGTTACCACGCTCACCCAAATGGAGAGCGCGCGTCCCTTCACCATCACGACGGCCGACAACAGCGGACGCATCTCCGTGAATGGCGTGCCGACCACACTCGACGAATTTCGTGGAACGCCTTACATTCAGGCTGATTTGCGCGTGAGCCGCCCCATCCACTTGAGGGACGAGATTACGGTTGTGCCCTTCGCCGAATTCTTCAATCTCTTCAACCGCAACAATCCTGGCGCAAACTACGTCACCAACATCGCCGTGCTGCCCGTGCCCGCTGCGCAAGCGCAAGCCGGCAACGTGACCGATATTTGCACCAATGCCGCTTGCACCTCGACCACGCCCATCACCAGCTTGAGCCAGTTGCGCGTGCCCGGCGGAGCTCTGGGAGATTTCTTCGGCCCCGGCACCACCGTGGGCATTCCCTTCGCCGCGCAATTAGGTGTGCGCGTTAGCTTCTAGGCGGGTTTAGCCTCTTAGTAGCGGAAATTTGTTTCGAGATACAACAGCTGGCCGTTAGGATCTCTGGGATAAATATTCTCAATCACGCTCTTGCCCCAGGCATGGCCATAATAAAGCGTAGTGCTGAAGCTGTGCGTCACCTGATAATCGGCGCTTACGTCCCAGACGTTCGCCAGCCCGCG
>Ga0181522_10000114_pt1 | contig 65134 bp, 68 predicted proteins | sample PEATcosm2014_Bin_27_FD_121103 | JGI IMG/M metagenome (GOLD analysis project Ga0181522, IMG submission 121103) | Peatland microbial communities from MTU Mesocosm Facility, Houghton, MI, USA - PEATcosm2014_Bin05_10_metaG | ecosystem: Environmental > Terrestrial > Soil > Wetlands > Peat | place...
AGAAGGAGAGAGCGTACGACCAAACGGCAGCCGTCATCTCACAGCCGCCAACCTCCGCGGCACCGGATATGTGGCGCACGACTACGAGTGGGAGCACATCGCGGGCCACCTCGCCGACGGCACCGAGGTCCAGGTCAGCGCTCGCTTCGCCGGATTGCAGGGTTACCTGCTGTCCAAGTGCGTGGCGGTCCGCAGCCGCGCCGCCACCAAGGACTACTACGACCTCGCCTACGTGCTGCTGCACAACCGAGCCGGCGGACCCGAGGACGCCGCCCAAGCCCTGCTCCACGGGAGACTCTCAGAAGCCCTCGGCCCGCTGCGGAGCACCTTCCTTGAGATCCGCGAGCGCTACCGCAACCCGTCCGACATCGGCCCACGCTCCTACGCCGAGCAAGCCGCAGAAGTCGACCCTCAGACCCCCGAGAGCGAGCTGCGCGCCGACGCCGTGGACGCCGTGCAACGCTTCGTCACGGCACTCGGATTCACAGCCGATCCATAAAACAGCGCGAACAGAACGAGGAGCCGTGGCAATGGCCACCGAAGGGTCTTGGCGCGAAGTGCGCGACATCTCGTGGTCCGCAGCAGGTTGGGCGATCGGCAGGTCCGTCTTCATGGACTCTTGTTCTATCTGCTGAAACTGCTCTCATGCCGATGAGGCTGTCATGTTTCGTGGCCGCCACGCCTGTAAGCTGATCGGGGCCATAGCCACAGCTTGTGCGCTGTGGGTGTCGATCGCTACGCCTGCGGGTGCTACGGGCGCGAGCACGATTGCCACGGCAAGCGAACTTCCGCTGGGCAGCCTCGTGGTGGGTGGTGGGCAACCAATCGACTTCTACCGTGTCGCTCTCTCCGCAGGGGACCAGATCGACATCGTCTACGACATGCTCAGCCAGCCCAACTGCGGCTACCTCTATCTGTTTGACCCCACGACTACCGATTTCAACCTCGCCGAAGCAAAGGCCGTGTCGAGCGTCAATGTAGGCCCAGGCCAGCAGTCGGTCACACTGACGTCGAGCTTCAACGGGCTCGGGACACTTGCCGTTGCAATCGATGGACCGAACACCTATGAGCTGCGAAGTGATCCACCGCTGCAGACACCCTTGTTCAACTGTTCTGTCGTCACACCGTTCAGCCTCACCGCGACCGTCGAGCACCTCACTCAGGTTTCCTTTGGAAGTCTTCCAGGGCACCTCAGCGGCCCGCGACAACGTCTGCGCCTACAGGCGCACGTCCAGTCTCCCGCAGGAACGCCGACAGGCATCTGTCTGTTCGAGTGGCTCAAGGGCTCTCTACCGGTGCGTGTAGCGCAGACGGTCACACGAAACGGTATTTGCACAGCCAGCATACGTGCTGATCGGACTGGCGCATTTGCTTACAGAGTCACGTTCACCGGTACCACATGGCAAACCGCGCGAGCAACAAGCCGCACGGTCGTCGTGCGCTGACGCCGAAGGTGCTGGTTGATCCAGGCGGCAAGCCCTGTCCATTACATCGGGGTCAGACCAAGTGGACCCATGAACGGGTCCGGACAACGTCCGACGTCCACAACTCGCGTGGCATCTGCGCGAGAGGCGGTATCGCGCGCTCGGCCAGGTGCCGTTACCACTCAGCCGCTGTCCGCGAGATATAGGGCGTCTACGAAACGTCGCCGTGTTGCCAGCGGTTGTCGGGCGGTGGGTCTCGGTCGGGGAGGGTAGGGGATCCTGGGTAGGTGTGCTTGATCCAGCGTCCGCGCACGGCGAGCGCTGTGACGTCGAGCGCCACGTCAGCTTGCGCCTGGGTCCTCGAGGCCTGAGATCAGGCGGGCGACAGAGCGGTAGTCGCCTTGGGCGATGCGGTCGATCGGCTTGTCGTCGTCGAGTGCGGGGATCGGCTTGCTCAGCCAGACGGGGATGTAGGAGGGGCGGATGACGCGGGCGAGACGTTCGACTAGCGAGGAGAGCTCGGCTAGGCGCTCGGCGCGTACTCCGCTCGGCGTGCTTCGGCGGGCGAGCCATTCGCGGACCGTGCTTGGAGCCGCTCCGGTCGCGCGAGCGATGTCACGATCGGACAGATGGCCGGTGTCATGGACGTGGATTGCCTCTTCGGCGTATGCGAGCGTCATGACTCAACGATAGCGGACCGGCGCTAAAGCGACAAGATATCGGCAGAAAGGGGGACCAACGACTATCTCCCTTCCGTCTTGCCAACGGCAGCGGCTTCAACTCATCGGCCGGAGGGCATCAAGACCACACATCCAACGTCCCGGACCATTCGCCCTATGCGGATTTCGTGTAGGCTTGCGGGCCTTGAGGCCAGAAGGTGCCTTGTTCGACGCGGAACTGCTAGACGAAGGCGAGATAGGTGACTGGGACAAGCTCGGTGAGGACTAGTAGGCGGGCGCAGGGATCGTTGGCGCGTTTGCAGCGATTCGGAGAGGATTACTCGATCGAGATCTTCGTGACCTTTTGCCTGGGGATCGCCGGAATCTTCGTCGGCTACTCCTCGCTTGCAAACAGTTCGAAGTTCTCCCTCGCAGTCCTGTTTGCAGTGTTTGACACAATCTTCATCTTTTCACGACACATAACGAAGCGCATAGATGCTCTCGCGAACGACTACCTAACTGTCATACCGCGGCGCAGGCTCTCGCGGGTTCTCTACCAACATCTCGACTCCCAGCGAGAGAGCTTGCTCAGCCGGGCGGCGAGGCTTGCCGAGCACTTGTCATGTGAGCTTGAGAAACACGAAATGTATCGAGAGCTGATCGGCCTTACGGCCATCATCACTGATTACTACGCTGGCAGTCGTGATGGGACAATCTGGGCGATTTCTAGCGTCAATATCGAGGATTTCGACGAGGAGCCTCTGGCGGGGGCATACCTTGAGGCAAACAATGCTGCCGTCGAGCACGGGGCGGACGTTCGGCGTATCTTCTTGCTCGATAACAGGCAGCAGACGGATCCGCGTGTCAAAACAATATTGAGGCGTCATAGCGACGCCTTGAGAGCGGCGGAAAGTCAGGGCGAGGAGTCACTCGAAATGTCTTCGGTAAGGTGGATCTCCCGTTCGGATTTGGACCGCGCGGACCAAGCTCACGATTTCGCCCTCTTCGGAACGGATGCTCTCATTTCTCAAAGTGCGGCGGCCGGGATCGCCGAGATGACATACGACGAGCTAAAAGTCAGGCGAGCAAGCGACGCATTTACCAAGCTTTGGGAACATCCTCAGGCGCATACTGTCGACGAGTTGAGGGGCTCGAGGCAGTGATCCTGCAGATCTACCATTGCAATCTAGCGATAATTCGGGATTACAAAGTCAGTCAAGGGCGTAATCGACCCGATGGCACTGGACGATTCCCCGAGGTTGCTGGTGAGGCGGACGTCGTATTCCTTCCGCCAACAAATACGTTCGGAGATCGTAATCTGAGCCAATTGCTTCAGATGTTCCAATCGATAGATCTTGCGGATTTGTCTGATTCGCCAATAAGGATGAACTGGAAGTACATTGAAGAGAAGCTTGGGTGTGAACGGGCTGAGGTGTATCGACTTCTGCAAGAGGCTGATCGCCTCGGTCTTTTGCGTGAGCTGACAATAAGGTACGATCACGAGAAGTGGCTGCAAAATAGTCAGGTAAAGGGCTGTCTCGTGGTAATGGCGTGTGTCGAGCGTCGCGACTTTGCGCGGACGCCCGAGGAGGGCGCACAGGCTGTATGTGACGTGGTAGAGGAAGTGCGGAAGGGGATCGCGCCAAGTCACCCCCTTAGGAAGATTTTCGTCATACCAAACGGGCACCTGGCACCGCGTGCACGCCCGCTACCGTGGAGGCGTGCGCTAGAGATGCTTGAGGCGGTGCCACGGGAGTTTGAAAGTCGGGGCTATGAAGCAAGCCTCGGCTCTTATGGGTATCCGAAGCTTATACAACTGGCCATTAACGCACACAAGCTGGGTTACGTCGGCCGAGTGGTTTGAGCGATGGGCGGACGCACTCGACGGGGCCGGTTGGTTTTGGGTGTAAGTATTGGGGTGGGCTTGGGCTACGCCAGCTTGGCGTTTGCGTTGGTAAAAAGCACGAATGTAGCCAACGCGATTGCATGGGCGATAATGATTGGTGGCCTGGGGATTATCGTTGGACTGCTGATAGAGCTGAACACTGTGATGGGCGCCGAGTCGAATGGTGTGAAGGTAATACAAGGCCAGGGCGAACTCCTGCGCGCATATGAAGGGATGCGCCGCACTAGGGGTGTCGCCACTATCGAGGCGATCTGGGCGGCACGGTATCCCACGTCGGAGGTGGACGCGTATTTGACGGAAGAGGCTGCTGATCTCCAGCGGCGGCCGGCCGTGAAGATCGAAAGACTCGTTTCGAGTGATGTGGTGAACTATGAGGCACGGAAACTCTTGCGCGAAAGCACCGAGCAGCTGCCGAACCTTGTGGTTTGGGAGACGGATCCCGTTGTCCTTGAGTGCAACCTGTGTGAGTACGTTCATGAGCGAAGCACGTTCACGAAGGCGCTAGTGGTATTGGGTGGTGCAGACAAAGCGGCTCAGGTAGCGATTAGTCTGGACACTCGCAGCGAACCCATGGTGGAGGGTGTTGTTCACGCCTTGAAAACATGGTTCCGATCGCTTGAGCGGCGTCCGATGCATCTCACTGCTCTCGCGGCGTCCGAGACGAGTGCGGAGGGTGAGTACGGATGTGAGTCGAGCGCAGAGGGAAGTCCTCCGTAGATCGAGAACGACGATCGCTTCGGCCGCGTATAGTGGCGCTGATTGGGGGCGGTCTTTCTACACAGCCGGGTGTTATTTCCGTCCGCCCACGAAACGGCGCACGCGCGTCCGAATGTCGCACAACGACGCCCCCAACCCCTGTCTCCCCGATGCGACTCTCGGCTGATCTTGGCGGGGGCTGGAAGCGGTCTGTCGCACAGGGAGTGGCTCTGGGACCGGGATTCAGCCGCTTGGGGATGCCGGGCGCTCTGAGAGCACCGGGAGTCGATTCCGGGCGGGCCGGCTCACGAAACCGCCCACGCGGGGTGGGAGCGGGCGGTCCGGGTTCATCGAGGGGACAGGGTCGGACGGCCTAACAGCTCTTATCGCGCACGCGGCCCATAATTGACAGCGCTGGTCCGAGTCCGGCTAGGCCCATGACTGGAAAAGCCCGGCGACGAGAGGCCATTCGGCAAGATCGGCGGAAAGAGATCTCCAAGAAGAAGCGCAAGTCCACCCGTTCGCCCAGTCGTTCGCCCAAACCCCGCCGCGAGTCTCGCACGCCGGGTAAGGGCGAGCCCACGCGGAACCTGATTTTTTCGTCGTTCCCTGGGCCCCCGAGGATCGGCACCGCCGCCCACGGGCAGCCTGGGTGGCGGCTCGGACGCCAATGGGGTGGCTACCCCGAGCTCGAGTGGACCTTCGGGATCTTTGTGGAGCGTGTCAACGTCTTCGGGGGGCGCCTGCGCGCGCACTTCTACGACGACCTCAGCGACTTCGACACCACGCGGCTCCTCATTCGCGTCAGCAACATCCTGCTCCGTCAACGCGAGCCTTCCTACCCGTCCGTCGGCGTAGCCTTCGAATACTTCGATTCCGCGTACCGCGTAAAGGACGGTCGTCTGCGCTGCGACGACACCCCCTTTCGTGGTCGTCACTCCGTGGCGACCGAGGACCACGATGACCTCGATGAGATCAAGTTCCCGAACACCTGGGACCCGCCCCGTTGGGGTGATGGCGGGTACGGCTACGTCACGCGCGAATACTTCCAGCGGCACGTGGACTCGGTGTGGACGCGTTGGTCCGCATCTGGCGGACCTTCGATTCCGTTCAGGCGCTGCATGGAGCGCGCCGAGGTCACGGGCATCCCCGAGGAGGAGCGCCTTGTTCGCTGTTGGCCGACCCACAACGAGTTCTGGACCCAGACAGTCGGGACCCACGACCGTCCCCTCACAATGCTCAACTGGAACGTTTACTCACTGGAAGCAAGAACCCTCGTTGAGGTGATCGAGGTCCGCGACGAGAATCAAATCCTCGGGCGAGCGCATCTGTTCTACGACGAGCAGACTCCCACCTTGCGAGAGTTGTTCGTGCACCCGGACCGGCGCCGCGAGGGTGTGGGGCTAATCCTGGAGGGCACGGCAGCGGAGTGGGCTCGCGACAAAGGAGCGGTCGCGCTTCAGATATGGCTGCGACAAGCCGACGCGAGAGAGCGTCTTATCGACGCCCCGCTCGGGTTCGCGCGCACCCTCGGCTACGAGTGGGAGGATGTCGAGATGCGCCGTCCCTACGTCGTTAAAATCGCCCGCAGAAGCCTATGAACGAGCGTCCGGCTCTCCTCCTCGATCCAGCGAATCCGTACGACTACGATCCAGGCGAGCTCGAGCAGCTTGCACGTGACCTTGAAGCCGAGGTGCCAGGCCTCTCAGCGATCCCGATTCGGCGACCGGAGGTGGGGGCCGGAGGACCCCTTATGGAGGTCCTGCACGTTTGGCTGGACCTCAATCGCTATGCCGGCGAAAACCCCCTTGATGTAGCGGCCGCCGGGTGGATCATCGGGCAACTCCGGAAGCGTTGGTTGCGCGACCGCGACGCTCACCCTCCCCCCGAAAGGCCGCGCCCGCGTGTCTTCAACCTGTACAACGAGGACGACGAACTCGTGCAGTCGGTCGTGATCGACATGCCCGATGGCGAGCCAGTCGAAGAGACTGTCGAGCTCGGCAACACAGCACCGCACCCTCGCCCGAAACGCGAGTGGCAATCGGAGGACCACAATTCGCCCGAAGGCGTCTAGCCTGCTGCAAGGAACGGTCTGCCTGCGCTGGCGCCCGAGATTGTCCACGAGACCACGGTCGAGCGCGGCTCGAGGGTCTCGGCGAGCAGGGTTGGTTGCCTGATCGACCGCGTCCTAGGTGTTTCCTCCTCCAGCGGATGGCGGCCGAGGCGGTACATGTGCGGGAGGCACCGCGCGGGGGACGCGCATACTCCACGGTGAGGCGCGCGGCCTCAGCATCCGGCTTCGAGAACGTCGAGCGCATCGGCCTTGCACCTTGTCCCTGCGCTTGGACCTGCGAATGCGGGTCTAGCGTCTGGAGCTACCGAGAGGCTAAAGTCGTTTCGCCTCAGCGATTTCGGCAGTAGATCTCGCGGGCGTGTTTACCGTCGGCGCCGCCCGGCTGAACGTCAGCGCAGCGGCCACGCTGCGCAGAGCGACGATGAGGCAAACGTACGCTGGCCACAGCCGCCGCGGACGCTACAAGGCGCCATGGCAACCTTTCGCGTGCCAAGACAACATGCCCAGGAGCTCATCGAGGAGGGGCGATCCTGGTGATCGCTTGGCGTCGGACATGAACTCGGATGCTGCTTACAGCGCCTGGATCCACAATAAAGAATGATGGAAGCGCCGGCCGCCGCTGCTCGTGTGCGATCGATGCGCAACGGGTTGAGTTCTGAGGCAATTCGCTGTCTCCTAATGACTGCGAAACGGCATTTGATTGGGACGGAAGCTCTCTCAGCCGTCCCAATCAGCCCATAATCGGGCGCAAATTACGGCAATTCTGGCTGGCGCACACGGGCTCCAATTACCAGTAGAAGTCCTGTAAATCGGCTGACTTCCACAGGTCCGTCGGGTCTGCTGAAAATCGTGGTGTCCCCGGTTCGAATCCGGGTCTCGCCATCATCTGGTGCTCACCGCAGTGGGCGTGTCGAATCCTGCAGAAGACGTCACGAATGATGGGCGCCATCTGTGGCGCCCGATGGCATGACCAGAGGGCGCTATGAGCTGGTTCCCGGTGACAGCACGGGCAAGCCTGCCGCTGCCGCCCGCTCAGCAAGCTCTCCGTCGTAAGTGACGATCTCGTCGGCGCCGATCCTGAGCGCGATGGCCAGGTGGATGGCGTCGTTGGATCGCAGCGGCGCGTGCGTGCCGGCCGCGAGCAGATCTCCACGTGCGAGGTCGATCAGGCTCGCGGAATCAAGCACGGCGCTCACCGCCTCAACGTTGACGTCTTGGGGATGGTGTCCCGCGGCACAGTGCATCTCGGTGTGCAGCAACGAGGATGAGACGAGCCGCCGATCGTCCTGCCCGGCCAGCCCTGCGGTCAGCGCCTCGGATTGCGGCTCGTCGAGGACGCGGAACTGACGATTGTCTCAAGGCAGGCGAACTCGACGCCCCGATCGTCCGTCCGACAGGGTCAACTCTCAGCCGGCCCCGGCCCCCTGCAGGCGTCCGCGCAAGGCGGTCGCCTCTTCGGGTTTTCCGCGACGCTGCCGATAAGGACGAATCGGCTGCTCAACCGGTGGGACGCTCCGTGGGACCCCGGCCGCGCAGCCTGCACAGATCATCGACGGACCCCAACCGGGCCAGAAGGGCAGGCGAGGCATGGGCGCAACGGCAGATCGAACGTCGACGCGATGGGCGAGCAGGCAACGACGCGGCGCCCGCCCAGCGGGCATGCTGGCCGCCCTGCTTGTTGCAGCCTTCCTCTGCGTCTGTGCCGAGGCCTCGGCGCAGACTGCGACGTTCACGCCCGGCCCGCAGCAGGAATTCAAGGTGCCCGCCGGCGTCGCGGTGGTCGAAGTCAGGGCCGTAGGCGGCGAAGGCCAGCCCGGCAACCAGTGTCGATTCAACGCTGGATCGGGCCCCGGCGCGGGCGGGTCGGGAGCCCTGGTCACGGCAAGCATCCCGGTCCACGGCGGCGAGACCCTGTACGTCGACTTCGGCGGTGGCGGAGCCGGGGGGACCAACGTGGGCTCCTGCGAAGTCGGGGGCGCCGGCGGCGGAGCCTCCGAGGTGCTCTCCGAAGCGTCCGCGCCCCTGGTCGTGGCCGGCGGTGGCGGGGGAGGGGGCGCGAGCATGGCCCAGGCCCTGGAAATAGAAGAGGAAAGCGAACACGGCGGCGCGGGGGCGAACGCCACGAGCACCGTCTCTGACGGCGGCAACGGTGTCTTGACCTTCGGGCCCAACACCGACGAGGACGGCCAGGGCGGCGAAGGCGGCGGACCGAGCAGCGGAGGCGCGGGCGGCGCACCCGACAGCGGCCTCGGCTCCTGGGTGACCGCCGCGGCACCTGGCCAGCTTGGGGAAGGCGGAAACGGCGGGAGCTGGAACGGCACGCCGATGGCGCCGTACATCTTCGGCGGCGGTGGTGGCGGCGGCGGGTACTACGGAGGCGGAGGCGGAGGAGCCGGAAACCTCGACGCCGGCGGTGGCGGCGCCGGCTCGAGCTTCATCGACGAAGCCGGCGGAGCCAGTGGAGTCGTCAGCTCGGGCGCCGGCCAGGCGCAGGCAGTCGAACTCACCTACACGTATGCGACGGCGCCCAAGGTGGTCATCGGTTCGCCCGCGACCGGCGGCGCCTACGCCCAGGGCACGCTCGTCAAGACCGACTTCTCCTGTGAAGACGGCGTGGGCGGGTCGGGCATCGAATCGTGCTCAGACTCCACCGGGGCCTCCGCCGGCAAGGGCACGCTCGACACTTCCACGGTCGGCGCCCACAGCTACACCGTGACCGCGACGAGCAAGGACGGAATGACGGCGACGGCCACCATCGAATACACGGTCACAGCGCCCACACCGACCCCCGCTTCAGCCAGGCCCACGGCGTGCGTGAGCGCCCGCCGCCTCGCGATCCACCTGGCCCGGCATCTGGCGCTGCCCGCCCGCGCGAGGATCCTGCGTACGGACGTCTGGCTCTCGGGCCGCCTGCTCGCCCGGATCGCCGGTCCCGACCCGGTCGCCCACGTGAGCTTCGTCGGGCTGGCCAAGGGTGCCTACACGGTCACCTTCTTTGCCAGGACCTCGGCCGGCGGCCTGCTGGCCGGCTCGGCGACCTACCGCACCTGCGCCGCGCACGGCGCTACGTAGGCATCTGCCCACCGCGGCCTGCGCTACCACGTCGAAGCGCTCGGCCAGCCGCGCCGGCACGAGCGCGAGCGTGCCGGGCTCCCGACTGTGCGCCTCGAGCTCGTTGCGCAGCAGTCCGTCCTGCCGTGGGGACGCTCCCCGAGTCGATGTCCGCCTCCGAGCTGGAGCAGTTGATCGTCGGGGCCGGCGGCGTCCCCTGGCGCGAGCCGGACGCAGATGAGGCTACCGGCAGCCAACCCGGGTATGGCTCGACGCTGACTGCCCGCTGACAAAGGACAGTCTCACCGTGAACCTGAAGCCCGCCGCCGGGCAGCGGCTGGGCAGCAGGATCCCCCGCGGCCTGTAGGGGACGAACCCGTGGCTCGTGCGTTCGTAGTAGGTCAGGCTCTTGGGACCCAGCGTGGCATGGAGATCGGTCACGGCCACGTAGCTCCCTCCTACGATGCCTTCGACCAGCGGCACCCGTATGTCGAGGCTTTCGTAGGCCGGCGCCTTCGTGGCCGTCAGCACGCCCGGCAGCACCAGCTGCGCCAGCACCGGGGTGTCCCCTTCGACGTCGAAGTACATGGCGATGCGGTTTCCCGTTTCAGGCGCGCGCACGATGCTGGCGGTCGTCTGCTCGTAGACGCTCGCGGCTCCCAGCGGAATCGCCGTCAGCACGCTGCCGACACCCATCCATGCCTCCGCCGGGCAGCCCCCAGGACCTCGCAGCTCCAGCGTCCTTTCGCTGCACGTGAGGAGCCCCAGTCCGCTGACCGCGACGCCGATGCTGCTGGGGTAGCGCAGTTCGACTCCCGTCAGGGCCGGCGGCAGCTGCTGTCCGGCGCTCGGGAGCACCTGCACCGCGAAGCCGATCGTCGTTTCCGCTCCCGGACGGTCGGGCTCGAGGCTGACGTGCAGACGCGCCTCCGGGTCGGCACTCGCCGCTGCCGGCAGTGCCGACAGGCAGACCCAGGCCACCAGCATGAGACGGCATCCTCGCCTCATCGGCCTGGCTCTGTCAGTAGATCAGCTTGCCGTTTCCGACGGTCTGGAGGGTGACCGCGTCCGTGCGCCTGTCGATGACGCCGTAGAGGTTGGCACGGCCATGGATGCGCGCATAGCGGCCCGTGCCGCCCGTCGCGACGAACGAGCCGCTGAAGCTCTGGTAGCGACCCGAGCCGTGCGGGTCGGCGGACCCACGACCCAGGATGTTGCCGCTGCGGGTTCGGATCGTGAACTGCCCCGTGAAGAGCGCTCCCGTCTGCAGCCGAGCCTTGACGGTACCCGTCAGGGCTCCCGCCACCGGACCTTCCTCGTACAGCGTCGACCCTTCGATCGGGGGGACGAGATGGAGGTGCGCAGTTGCCGTGCCGCTGAGCGTCGCCGCCCAGGTCGTTCCCATCGCCACGCTGAGCAGGAGCGCTGACATCGCCGGCAGCGCCATCGCTCGCACGAGCCTCCGACCGTCTCCTCTCCGAATCAGTTCCAGCATCGGGCAAAACTCTATTTGTCGGATATCGCTGTTGTCTCTGATGTTTCCCACCCGCGCGCCCTGCGCTTGGCCTGGGCCACCAGCTGCCTGGTGCGCCACGCGGACACGCGAACCCGGCCCGCGTCGCGTCCGAACCCCTCACGTTCGATCTGGCGCAACGTCTCGCGGTACAGGACGGCGGACACATACATCGCGAGCCCACCCTGGCGCAGCAGCGGTATCGCCTGCAGGCCCTCGTCATACAGGTGGTCGGTACGTGCGATCAGCATCCGCAGAAGCTCTTCACGACGGCCTGGCAGGGGCGGCCCGTAGAGGTCGATCATACTCTCGGGGATGTAGCAGCGATCGTTCTCGCGGTCCTCGTCGATGTCGCGCAGGATGTTCGTCAGCTGAAATGCGTGTCCCAGCCGTTCCATGTAGGTAGCGCACCTACTGTCCCTCGACCCGAAGATGGAAGTCAGCATCAGGCCGATCGTGCAGGCGACCTGGTGGCAGTACAGGTCGAGCCCCGCCTCGGTCTCGATCCGCGCGTCCTCGAGGTCGTGCCGCATGCCCGCGCAGAAGCCGAGGACCGCCTCGGGGGGGATCGGGTAGCGCTCCGCCAGCAGGGACATCTCGAGCGCCTCCGGACTGTCCGTGCTGCCTTCGCTGGCCCATGCCTCCATTGCCTCAACCCGTTCGCGCGCACGTGGATCCTGCTCGTCGACGAGGTCGTCGAGCATTCTCACGATGCAGTAGAGGCGCTCGGCGTCACGGCGTAGAGCCGGCGGCAGCAGCACGATGCCCGGCTGGAAGGTGCTGGATGCCAGCTCGGCCGCGGGATCCCGTGACGCTCCTGCTGTCGGGGCTCGGGTGGGGGCTCTCAAGTTCTGGGCCATGACAGTTGACAGTATCCGAATAACGGAATTTTGCGCCTCGGACGTTCGTCCGTCTCTGGAGCCGGCCTCAGTCGGCGGAGAACGCCGTCCTTGGTTGCATGTCCACGATCTGGATCGCTGCCAACACCGAGGCCAGCACGGAGATGCCGGTGGCTATTGCGAATGTTCGTAGCCCCGGTTGCCAAGCCGGGGAGTAGTGCACCGGGGAGCCGGTGGTATCCGAGAGCCAGCTGTCGATCAGGTACTGGCCGACCAGTCCTGCCGCCATGCCCATGAGGCAGCCCGTCAGCAGGGCGACCCCCGTCTCGTAGAAGACGAGCCGCGTCAGCTGCCTGAAGTCCCAGCCGACGGCGATCAACGAGTTGAGCCTCTCGCGCCGTTCGGCGACCGCCGAGAGCATCAACGCAAGCACGGATACGACCGCCACGACCAGCACGATGATCGTCGTGTCGTTCAGGCGCGAGAGCGTGCTGCCCAGGACGGCGTTGACTTCGCTGCGTCTTTCGGACTGCGTGTGGACGGACAGCGCCGCGCCCTTCGGGAGTGCCCTCTCCAGTCCGTTTTTGGCTGAGACAAGCGTCGTATCGGGGGTCAGGCGGACGGCCAGCTGGGTCGCCGCCGTGGATCCCCACAGCCGGGCGTGTTCGCTCTCGTTCATCACGACCGATCCCGGCAGCCAGCCGTAGTTGGCCACCGTCGCCGCCAGCCGCAGCCTTGCCATCCCCGTCGGCGTCGGCAGCGTGAACTCCTGCCCGATCCTGACATGCAGTTCCTGGGCTATGGGCTTGCTCAACGCAGCCCATCCCCCTTTGCGCAGGAGGCGGTCGGCCCTGCTCAGAGACCCCTGCAGCAGTTGGCTCGGTGCCAGCTGCTGGGTGGTCTGCGTCGGAACTCCGACCACCCACACCCGTCGCTTGGACAGGTCCAGGAAGGAGTCCTGCCACACCTGCACGGAGGCGACTCCCGGCACTCGTTCCAGTCGCTGCTGGGCATCCGCCTGCTGGAAGGGCTGTGTTGTGTAGACGTTCTCCGCACCCCCTGGCTTGATCCATATCTGCGCGCTCGAGAGCAGGTCCGTGGCCCCCTGGCTCACAGCATGTTTGACGTCAGAGACAGAGCCGCCGATCAGCACGGTCAGGAAGGCCGCGATCGTGCCCGTGGCGAGCAGCGCCACCGCCCGCGTCGAGCGCTTGCGCAGTTCCGCGACCGACAGCAGCGCTGCCGGGTCGCGAGCTCGTCGCGTCGCCCTGCGTGCGACTCCGAGCAGATAGCGGGTGGCCAAGGGCATGCACAGCACGAGTCCGGCCGCGAGGGCCATCAGCGACACGACCGTGCCCGATGGCAGCACTGCAGCGGTCAGGATCGACAGCACGACAAGCACGACCCCCAGGGCGAAGACCGCCATGTCGGGGGTCTGTCTGCGGTGCGTGAAGGACAGCGCCCGTCCGACCGCCTCCGGCTCCGCCTGGGCGCTCGAACGGAGGATCCGCAGGGCCGGAAGGGCGGCCGCCGCGAATGCCGCCACGATGCCCGCCCCGAGCGCGCTCAGCACCGTCATCGCATCCACCACGCGCTGCCCGCCGATCGGGAAGGCCGCCGCGATGTAGCCGGGCACCGACTGGTAGGCCAGCAGCGAGACGATCTCGCCGGCCGCCAGGCCGAGCACGCAGCCGAGCACCCCCAGCACTGTCGCATCGAAGGCGAGCGATGCGAAGATCATCGATTCGGGGGTTCCGGTCCTGATCAGCTGGACCATGAACCGGCGGCGCTCATCGCTGGCCAGCAGCAGCGCGTTGTAGGCCAGCACGATCCCTGCCACCAGGCTGATCGCGCTGAACAGCAGCGTTACCTGCTTTTCGGCTCCAGCCGCGTTGCCGAGCAGCCTCGCTTCCGTGGACACCGGACGGGCGTCCAGCCGCGCGCCGAAGCTGGCTCGGAGCTCGCCCAGCAGGGCCTCCTCTCGTCCCGGGCGGGGCTCGAACAGGACTCGGTTGACGCGGCCCGGCCGCTGGGCCAGCAGCTGGGCGACGGGAAGTGCCGTCGCTGCAACCGGAGCCTGGGCCGCCGGGCCGAGTCTCGTGCCGGGCACGATCGCCGCCACCGCGAGGTGGTGTTCCTGGCCGGCTATGGACACGGCCACCTGCTTGCCTTCGCGCGCGCCGACGGCGTCGGCTGTCGCTTCGCTGAGCAGAAGGATCCCACCGCGACTGCGGTTGGCCGCTTCCTCGAAGGCGCTTGACACCTCTCCGCCCAACGACGTCACCTGTTCGGTCGCCCCGACCAGCAGCAGGGGACGGCGCCCGTGCGGGCCGTGGACGACGATCGGCTGCTCCACGATCTGTGCCGCCCGGGCCACTCCCGGAAGTCGTTCGGCTTCTTCGGCGATCCGTTGCTGGAATCCTTCGGGACCGCGCGCTGCCAGTTCGACCGTCGCGCGCCCGGCCACCCCGCGAGTGACCTGTTCCAGCGATCCCGTGATGCTCCTGTGGGCCACCTGCACTGCGAACAGGAGCGCAACCCCGGCCGCGATGCCCGCCACGGCCATCGCCTCGCGCACCGGCTGGACCCGGACGCTGCGCCTGTAGAGGAGCCACAGCGTCCGCAGGTAGGCGATCATTCCGTCGTCAGCGCGGCGGCGGGCCGATCCACGCCATCGCCGCACAGCCGCCCGTCACGCATGTTGAGGACCCTGTCGGCATACCGGGTCACGGCGGAGTCGTGCGTCACCAGCACCGTCCCGACTCCCCGCTCCCGCGGCAGGCTGCTGAGCAGGTCGAGCACGCCGTTGCCGGTGTCGCTGTCCAGGCTCCCCGTCGGCTCGTCCGCCAGGACCAGGCGGGGCTCCCCCACCAGCGCTCGCGCGATCGCCACGCGCTGCTGCTCTCCGCCGGAGAGCCGGTCCGGTGGGTGCCCTGCCCGGTGGGCCACTCCGACCTCCCGCAAGGCCAGCTCGGCGCGTTCCTCGGCCGTCGCATGATCGACCCCTCTGGTCAGCAGCGCGATCGAGACGTTCTCGCGGGCCGTCAGGCCAGCGGCCAGGTTGAAGCCCTGGAAGACGAAGCCGAGCTGGGTCCGGCGGTAGCCGAGCAGCTCGCGCTTGCTCATGCCCGCCAGGTCGCGACCCTCGTAGAGGATCGTGCCCGCATCGGGCTTCAGCAGCCCCGCGGCCAGCAGCAGCAGCGTGCTCTTGCCCGAGCCGCTCGGGCCGAAGACCGCCACGAGCTCGCCCGCACGGACGTTGAGCGTCACGTCCTCGACGGCGTGGACGATCTCGCCGGGGCTCTCGTAGCGCTTGCTGGCTTCCTGGAGCTCCAGCATCACCCGGTGGCCGACTGCGGCCTGACGAATGGCAACACGCTTGCCCCCGCGCGGTCCTCGGCTGCAACCAGCTGGCCGTCGCGCAGCATCAGGATCCGGTCCGCCCCGACCAGTGCCTCAGCGCTGCTCTCCGCTACAAGTACCGCCACCCGGCCGTCCCTTGCCGTGCTTGCCAGCAGCGCCATCATGCTTTCGCGCTCCAGGAGCGACAGACGCGACGCCGGGCTGTCTGCGAGCAGCAGGCGCGGCTCGCTGACCAGTGCTCGCGCAAGCTCCACCCGCTGACGCTCGCCGTCCGAGAGCGCCTCGACCTCCAGGTTCGCGCAGTGGTCCGCCTCGCACGCCAGCAGCGCCTCCCGAGCACGTCGCTCCGCCGTCCTGCGCTCCCGGCGGTCGACCAGCAGGGGGAACATGACGTGATCCAGGACGCGCAGCTTCTCCCAGCGCTCCTGGCCGGTCCAGACCCCCGCGATCTCACGCCTGCGAAGCCTGTTGCGCTCTCCCGCGGAGAGCGAGCCGAGCGACTCGCCCGCGTAGCCGACCGTGCCGCTGTCGGGCTCGAGCAGGCCCGCCGCGATCCGCAGCAGCGTCGTCTTGCCCGACCCGCTCGGGCCGAACAGCCCGACCATCTCGCCCCTTGCGACATCCAGCGACACCTCTCTGAGCGCAACTCGCTCGCGCTTGCCGCTGCCGAAGCGCTTCGACACCCTCTCGACCCGAAGCACGCGTAGACCTCCCGCCTCATTCCTCGTCGTCCAGGCCGTCGGGCGAAGCGGGCCGGGCTCTGCGCCCGCCGTCGACGGCTCTCGGACTCTCTCTCGCGGCAAGCCTGCCGAACAGCTCCGTTCGAGCCGCGTGGCTTGCCGCCCTGCTCTTCTCCGTGTCCGACTGGCTTCGTGATATCCAGACCGCGTCCTGCCCGGCCAGCCACTGCACCGTCTCGCGCGCGTGTCTGGCCCACTTCAGCTGTCCTTCGACCTCGTACATGTCCGAGGCCAGGCTGAGCCTGAGCGCGACCTGGTCGGCCCGTACGCGAAGGCCCTGCACCGGGACCTCGTCCATCAGGCGCGCTATCTCCGCCAGCTGCTCGACGCAAGCCTGCTCCAGAGCGTCGAGCTCGCACAGGTGGTCAGACAGCCGCTCGTGCCCGCTGAGGGCGATCTTCACGATCAGGGGCTGGCGAGCGGGGCGGCGCACCTGCAGCTGACGCGTCACCCAGGACTCGTACTCCTGCTCGCCGGCCGGCGTGATCGTGCGGAACCCGCGGTCCTCACGGACGTCGACCTCCTGCACCGCCTGCACCAGGCCCTCGGACTCCAGCCGCTTGATCGTCTGGTAGACCTGGCCCGAGTTGATGGCCCACGTCGGGCCCAGCCGCCTGGTCAGCCTGTCGGCCAGCTCGTACGGGTATGCGGGACGCTCACGCAAGAGGCCTAGCAACGCATGTCTGGCTGACAACCCTGTTCCTCCCCGAGAGGCCCGAGCTCCTTCCGATCGCCCGGGTTGTTCGACTGCACGAACTTTACATGCAGACAACAGACCGGTGTCAAAACACCTACTTAAAGGTGGTCGGAGACATCAGAAACACGCTGATCCAGAGCTGGGACGCGGCCTCTGGCTGCTGTTCCGGATGGGGAGAAACGCCAGCCGCTGAGCCGAATGGCCAGGGCCCCCCGAGTCTAGCGGGAGGCCCGCCGGCGGATGTGACCGATCAGTCACAAACACCTACTTAAAGGTATTGGCCTGCGGCGCCGCCCTCGACATGCTTTGTCTGTGATGTACGGACCGGGCGAAGAAGCCATCCCCTACAGGTCTCTCCTCGGCACGGTAGCGCTGGGGAGAGACCGCGCCCGCTCGGCTCGCAGATGAGCGCCCGCCCCCAGGACAGGCTGAGGGCTCGCCGCCGGGGGGGATGCGAGACGCCGCCTGCGCGGCGCGGCCTGCCGATCGTCGGGCGGCGACTGCCGGGGATCACCCTCCCCTACGCCCCCGAAGGGGACTTCGACATCGGTCGCTTCGCGCAGCGGTTCTCACTGGTCCTGTGCCTGTATCCGGCGATCGGCTCGCCCCTGGCCGACGAGACTGACCTCAAGCGGGCCGCGATGTGGGCCCACTACGAATCCGCGCTGTCCGGCACTGGGCACCGGCTCGTCATGGTCAGCAGCGACGAGCCGGCAGACCAGCTCGACTGGCTGGAAGAGGAGGCGCCCGACTGCGTCGTCCTGTGCGACACGGAGCTGGCCCTCGCCCGGGAGCTCGGCCTGCCCACGACCAGGCGTGAGGGCCGGCGCGTCTACCAGCCCGCCACCGTCGTCGTGAGGGGGGGAAGGATCGACCGCGTGCTGCACCCCGTCGACGCCGGCGACGCTGCCGCCACGACCTGGTGGATAGCCGAGCAGGGGTGATCGACCGCGCAGCACCGTCCGGGCACGGCTGCTAGCGTGCCGGGCGGCCACGCGCTCGAGGGAACCCGGTGAGAGGCCGGGACTGACGCGCAACGGTATGGGGCGACCTTCAGGGGGCGGCCCGAGTCCGAGTACTCGGCGGGTGGCAGAAGACCACAGGACCCTGCTCTCGCGATAGGGCGGCGGCCGTCACTCTCGCCTCCCGGCGGGACGGACACGCCTCCGTCCCAAGGAAGGAGATCCACCACATGAGAAGCGTCACCAGAGGGCTGCTCGCGCTCGTCGCAGCAGCATCGATCCTCGTCATGCCTGCCGGCGCCCTTGCGACGTCCGGCAAGAAGCAGGTCAAGGCCGCCACGGCATCGGCCGTCGCCTATCTGAAGTCCCTGCAGCAATCCAGCGGAGCCTTCGAAACCGACTGGACGCTCGGCGCCCTGGCGGCGGCCAAGGTCGCTCCCTCCGGCCTGTCCGTCGAAGGGGGACCGGACGCCCGCAGCTACTACCGCCAGCTCGTCGGCGACCCCTCGACCTGGCCCGAAGCCGTCGAACCGTCCGTCGGCGAATTCGAGCGGGCCGCCCTCAACGGCTATGCCGCCGGCATCGACCCTGCACGCGTCTCCGCCGACCAGAACCTGATCGCCCAGATCGTTGCCCGCTACCAGTCCGCCAACCCCGGCTACTACGGCACGCCCGCCGCTCTCAGCGACACCGTCTTCGGCGTCCTGGCCCTGGCCGACACCGCCGTCCACAAGAGCCCCCGTGTCCCCGCCGCGCTCCTGGCCAAGTCCGTGAGCGCCCTGAAGGCCAACCAGCACACCGACGGCGGCTGGACCTACGAAAGAGGCGAAGGCAGCCCGACCAAGCTCGCCCAGCCCGCCGAACCGGACGAGACGGGGGCGGCCATCGCGGCCCTCTGCGGCGCCGGCCTGCCCGTCACCGATCCCTCCATCGCCAAGGCCCTGTCCTACCTGAAGGGCGACCTCGTCGACTCGACCGGCGCCTTCGAATCGCCCTTCGGCGCCAACACGGACTCCACGGCCTGGGCCGTGCAGGGCCTCGACGCCTGCGGGATCGACCCGCAGTCCGCCGAATTCACGACCGCCGAAGGAAAGACGCCGATCGACTACCTGATCTCCCAGCAGATCGCCGGCGGAGGCTTCGTCTACGAAGCCGGAGAAGCAGAAGCCAACGAATACTCCAGCCAGGACGCCCTGCGGGCGATCGCCGGAGGCGGCTTCACGGCGAAGCCGGCGGCCAGCCACAACGGGCCAAAGGTCGAGGCCGAAGGCTCCTTCCAGAAAGGCGTACCCAGCGCCCTCGCGCTGGTCGTCGAATACGGCGCCTCGTTGCAGGCCTGCGCGGTCACGCTCACGCCCGAGGCCTCCACGGCGACGCTTCTGCAGGTGCTGGAAGCGGCCCGCGCCGGCTCGGCGCCGGGCGGCTGCGTGACGAGCTTCCAGCCGACCGCCGGCAACGTCGATCTGACCCAGCTCGACGGAAGCCCCTCCTCGCCGGCCCCCGACTGGACCCTGAGCATCGACGGCGGCAAGGCCAAGACCGCCAAGCTCTCCAGCAAGGTCGCGATCGGCGACACGCTGTACCTGCAGCTCGGCTAGCCCGATCGGCGTATGCGCCCTCTCGCTCCGGCGCCCCTGCCGAGCGAGAGGGCCGGCGCGCTGCCGTGCGCTCCCGTCCTCGCCGGCGGCCGCTCGGACCCCTGCCCGCTCTGCCCTAACCTGGGATCGGGTGCGGCGGAGTGCCGTGCCGTAAAGCCACAGGAGGAAGAGATGTCAAGCCTGGCGACAGTGCAGATCGACCGCGACCGCGTACGCAGCCTGATCGAGCGCGAATCGGCACTGCTGGACGAGCGCACCAGGAGCAGCGCCGCCATGTACGAGCGTGCCCGCCGCTCCCTCTCCGGCGGCGTCGCCTCCTCCTACCAGGCCCGCGACCCCTGGCCGATCTACCTGACCAGGGGCGAGGGTCCTGTCGTCTACGACGTCGACGGCAACCGCATGTGGGACTTCCACAACGGCTTCGGCTCGATGGTCCAGGGCCATGCCCATCCCGCCATCGTCAGGGCCGTTCGCGAGCGCGTCGCCGAGGGCACCCACTTCGCCGCCACGACCGAGGACGGCATCCTCGTCGCCGAGGAGCTGCAGCGTCGCTGGGGGCTTGCCCGCTGGCGCTTCCTGAACTCCGGCTCGGAGGCGACGATGGACGCCATCCGCATCGCCCGCGCCCACACCGGCCGCGACACGATCGTGAAGATCTTCGGTTCCTACCACGGCCACCACGACGCCGTCATGGTCTCCATCGGCGTCGACTACGACCGCATCGGCGACCGCGAGAACTACGAGTCCCTGCCCTACGGCGCCGGCATCCCCAGGGCCGTCTCGGACCTGACCGTCCCCGTCCCCTTCAACGACGCAGGGGCGATGGAGCGGCGCATCGAGAAGCTGACAGCCGAAGGGCGCAAGCCGGCCTGCGTGATCATGGAGGCCGCCATGATGAACCTCGGCGTGGTCCTGCCCGAGCAGGGCTATCTGCAGGAGGTCAGGGAGCTCACCGCCCGCCACGGCATCGTGCTCATCTTCGACGAGGTCAAGACGGGCCTGGCGATCGCCGCCGGCGGCGCCACCGAGCGCTTCGGTGTCAAGCCGGACATGGTCACGCTCGCCAAGACCCTCGGCGGCGGGCTGCCCTCCGCCGCCGTCGGCGGCACCGAGGAGGTCATGCGCGTCGTCGAGGACGGGACCGTCTACCAGGTCGGCACCTACAACGGCAACCCGCTCGGGATGGCCGCCGCCCGGGCCAGCCTCGAGGAGGTCCTGACGCCAGAGGCCTACAGGCACATGGACGCCCTCAACGACCGCATCGTCTCCGGCTGCCAGGGCGTCATCGACCGCCACGGCCTGCCCGGCTACGCCCTGGGCATCGGCGCCAAGGGCTGCGTCACCTTCTCGACAGCCAAGATCGTCGACTACGAATCCTTCAAGGCCAACCAGGACGTGCCCGTCACCGAACTGGCCTGGCTCTTCAACATGAACCGTGGGATCTTCATGACGCCCGGGCGCGAGGAGGAGTGGACGCTGTCGGTGACCCACACAGACGAGGCCATCGACGCCTATGTCGCCGTCTTCGACGAGATGGCCGCAGAGCTGACGGCATAGCGGCCGGCCGTCGGCGGGCGCGGCCCCTCCCCGCTCAGCCTGCCTGCTCCAGGGCCTTCCTGACGGCGGCAGCGCTCGGTGCCAGCTCCGGCGACAGACGCTCCAGCAGCGTCCGCCAGGACTCCTTGACGGCGATGGCCTCGCGCACCAGCTGCACGCCTCGGGCGAGGTCCCGCCCGGCCACGCCCAGCCCCGCCCAGAAGACCAGCTCGTCGGCCTCCGGCGCCGTCCGCGCAGCCCGGCCGTAGAGCTCCGCCGCCTGCCCGTGCTCCCCCTGCGCCGAGAGCTCGTCGGCCTCCCCGGCCATCTCATAGGCTCGCGCCAGCCGCAGCAGCCTGCCCAGCTCGTCGAGCGGGTCGGCGTGGTCATCCACGCGGACGTCGAAGCGCCTCCGCCAGGGCTCGCCCTGCGCAGGCACGACCAGCAGGGCAGCCGACTGACGCCCCCGCACGTCCCCGCCAGCCCGCTCGGCCGCGAGCAGGGCCGCCAGCAGCCTCTCCGCCAGATCGCCCTCGTGGGCTGCGTATGCGGCCGCCATCGCCTGCGGCACCCTCTCGCCGGCCATCATGTTGGCCTGGCAGGCGAAGCCCTCTCCGACCACGTCCCCGGCATGGGCGATGCAGTCGAGCCCTGTGTGGGACGCCGCCCGGCCCCTCGCGTCGACGGCTCCCAGCTGACGGTAGGCCGCCTGATCGTCGCTGCTCAAGACGGCAGCGATGGCACCGACGGCGTCCAGGCCGTCCTGCATCCGGTCCAGCATGTGCGGCCCGTGGGCGACCTCTGCGACCGACTGGGTCGCCACGGCGCCGACGCCCGGCCGAGCCCACGCCACGACCGAGCCGACCGAGAACCAGTGCGACTGGACGGCCACTCCCAGCTCCCCCGTGACGGGGTCGCGAGCGACGATCGAGTAGGTACCCCTGCGCACGGCGCCATCATCGCAGCGTCTGGCGCTAGGCTCGAAGCATGCCTGCTTCCTGGCCGGCCCTTCCCTACGAGCAGTGGCGGGAGACGTGCACGACCCTGCACGCCCACACCCAGCTGCTTGGCAAGCTGGCCGTCGCCCTGGCCCCGCCCGAGCCCCAGCTGCAGCATGCCGCCCTGCGCCTGAGCGCCCGCGGCTGGGAGACGCTGCCGCTGCCCGCCCCCGACGGGTCCGGGGCGCTCGTCTTCGCGCTCGACCTCCACGGCCACCGCCTGCTCGTCGAGCACAGCAACGGACCCTCGGCGCAGACGCCACTGACCGACCAGTCGGTCGGCGAGGTGACGAGGCAGACGCTCGCCCACGCCCGCCGGCTCGGCGGGGAGGTGCAGATCGACCCGACCCCCCAGGAGGTCGACTGGACCGTGCCCCTCGACGAGGACGAGGAGCACACCGTCTACGAGCCCGAGCAGGTCGAGCGCTACTTCGCCGCCGCCACCCGGGCGGCCCTCGTGCTGGCCGCCTTCCGTGCGCCCTTCCGTGGACGCTCGACGCCCGTCAACGCCTGGTGGGGCTCCTTCGACCTGGCCGTGAACCTCTTCTCCGGCCTCCCCGCCGAGCCGCCCTCGCAGGACTTCATCATGCGCAACGCCATGGACTCCCAGGAGGTCGCCCTCGGCTGGTGGCCCGGCGACGGGCGCTACCAGAAGGCCGCCTTCTACGCCTACGCCCACCCCGCCCCCGAGGGCTTCTCCGGCGCCCGCCTGGAGCCGCCCGCCGCTCGCTGGGAGCAGGCGCTCGGCGAGTACGTGCTCGACTGGCGGGACGTATGCGCCAGCGGGGACCCGCACGGCGAGGCCCTGGCCTTCGCCCGCTCGGCCTTCCGCCACGCCTGCTCGGTCTGCCAGTGGGATCCGGCCCTGGCGGCGAGCGCCGAGGGCACGCCGCCGCCTGTCGCGTAACGCCTGCCCGGCCCGGCGGACTGAAGGGGTGCCACACCGACCACCCCAATCACAGGAGCGACACATGAGAGCTTTCAAGCAGGTCGCGCTCGCGCTGGGCACGCTCGGCGCCGCGCTGGCGCTGGCCGCTGCCCCCGCAGGCGCCTTCGACGGGCCCGGCCACCCCGGCGGGGAGGGCGGGCTCCACTACGGCTACGCCTCACCCGTCTTCGTCCAGACCGACAACCTCGCCGGCAACCAGATCGCCGTCTACGACCGTGCTCAGAACGGCACGCTGTCATCGGCCGGCCTGTATTCGACGGGGGGTCTGGGCGGGCAGCTCACGGGCTCCGTCGTGGACCACCTGGCCTCGCAGGGGTCGCTCGTCCTCGACCGCCAGGACGGGCTGCTGCTGGCAGTCAACGCCGGCAGCGACACAGTCTCCGTCTTCTCCGCCTTCGGGGACCGCTTGCAGCTGCGCCAGACGATCTCCTCCGGCGGCGCCTTCCCCGTCTCGATCGCCGTGCAGGACGGTCTCGTCTACGTCCTGAACGCAGAGCAGGGCGGCAGCGTCCAGGGCTTCCGCGTCTTCGGCGGGCGCCTGTACCCCATCCCCGGGTCGAGCCGCTCGCTCGGGCTGAACGCATCGGCGACGCCGCAGTTCGTCAACACGCCCGGGCAGGTCGCATTCTCGCCCGACGGGCAGCAGCTGCTGGTCACGACGAAGGCCAACGGCAACGACGTGGACGTCTTCGCCGTCAACCGCTTCGGGCTGCTCTCGGGCTCGCCCGTCGTCAACGAACTGGCCGGCGACGTGCCCTTCGCGATCCAGTTCGACGGCCTCGGCCGCCTCGTGCTGGCAGAGGCAGGCAGCAACGCCCTGGCCGACTTCCAGCTGCACTGGAACGGGCAGATCCAGCAGATCAGCTCGCTGGGCACGGGCCAGGCAGCGACCTGCTGGGTGACCCAGAGCGGCGGCCACTACTACGTCTCGAACGCCGCCAGCGGCTCCGTCAGCATCTACGGCGAGAGCTTCTCCGGGGCCCTGACGCTGCAGGGGCAGGCCGCCACGGACGGCGGCACAGTCGACGCCTCCGCCTCCCCCGACGGTCGTGACCTCTACGTCCAGGCAGGCGGCGAAGGAAAGGTCGACGAGTACGCCATCGGCGCGGGCGGCTCGCTCAGCCCGATCGGCTCCGTGACAGTGCCCGGCGCCCAGGGCGGCGAGGGTATCGTGGCCGGCTGAGACATCGGCGGTGGGAGCGGCCCCGCTCGGAGTCGCTCCCACCTCGCCCCGCAGACGATGAACCAGATCCTCCATCTCCTCTCCCTCCCGACCATGAAGGTCAACCTGCTGGCGGGCTTGGCAGCCGTCGCCTGGCGCAGCACCCGCCCAGGCGACGCCGAGGAGGGAGAGCTGCTGGAGCGCCTGCGTGCCGGCGACGAGGCAGCCTTCATGGCCCTCGTCGAGCGCCACCAGCCCAGCATGATCCGCCTGGCTCGCTCCTTCGTGGCCAGCCCGGCAGTCGCCGAGGAGGTCGTCCAGGACACCTGGCTGGGGGTGCTGAGGGGGATCGACAAGTTCGCAGGACGCTCCTCCTTTCGCACCTGGCTGCTCAAGATCCTCGTCAACAGGGCCCGTACCACGGGCGCCCGCGAGGGGCGCTCGGTGGCCATCGGCGACGCCGGGCCCGCCGTCGACGCCGGCCGCTTCGACGCGACGGGCGCATGGGCCCAGCCGCCCGAGCACTGGGTGCAGGACAGCCTCGACCGCCTGCACGCCCAGGAGCTCGCCGAGACGATCAGGACGGCCCTGGAGGAGCTGCCCGGCCGCCAGCGCGAGGTGCTGCTGCTGCGGGACGTCGACGGCCTCACCAGCGAGGAGGTCTGCGACGTCCTGGACATCTCCGAGGGCAACCAGCGAGTGCTGCTGCACCGCGGTCGCAGCCGCCTGCGCCAGGCCCTCGAAGACGCCGCCGGGGAGGCCGCATGAGGTTCCTGCGCCGCCGTCGCGAGGAGATCGCCTGCCGCCAGGTCGTCGAGCTGATCAGCGACTACATCGAGGGGGAGCTGCCACGGGTGCAGCGGCTGCGCCTGGAGGCCCACTTCGCGGGCTGCGAGCACTGCACCGAGTACCTGGCCCAGATGCGGGAGACCATCCGCCTGACGGGCACCCTCGCCGTGGAGGACCTGACACCGCACATGCGCGAGGACCTGCTCGGCGTCTACAGGCGGTGGCTGGCCGAGAGCCGGTAGTCACTCGGCGGCATCCACGGCCGGCATCGGGTGGCGCTCGGGGACGGCGGCCAGCGCGGAGGCGCCAAGGGCCGCCAGGGCGGAGAGGTAGAAGGCCGCCGGGTAGCCCGCCAGCGACGCCGTCAACCCCGTCACCGGCCCGCCCAGGCCGACCCCCACGTCGAAGAAGGCCGTGAAGGCGCCCATTGCCGCGCCCCGGCTTTCCTCGTTCGCCTCGCCCACCACCATCAACGCCAGCGAGGGGAACAGCATCGAGAAGCCGACCCCTACGACCAGTGCCCCCAGTAGCGCCGTCGCGAGCGACCCGGCCACGGCGACGATCGACAAGCCCAGCGCCTCCAGGATCGAGGCCGTCACGGCCGTGGGACGAGCCCCCGCCGTGTCCGGGACACGGCCCAGGACCAGACGGCTCGCAAAGACCGCCACCGCGAAGACCGTGAAGACGAGCGCGCCGTCTTCGATCCCCCGGGCCTTCAGGGCCAGGACCGCGAAGCTCGCCAGGGCCGCATAGCCGACGTTGGCCAGGGCCAGCGCAATGCCGGGCCTGCGCGCCTGCACGGGCAGGAGCGTCGACAGCGACGCCCGCGCCAGCCCCGCCCTGATCTCCGGGGCCGGCTCCGGCAGGCGCAGGGCCAGCAGCCCGCCCGCTGCCGGCAGGACCGCCGTCAGGACCCAGACGGAGGAGTAGCCAGAGCCCGAGCGCAGCAGCTCCCCCGCCAGCGGCCCCAGCGACAGCCCACCCCAGACGGCCAGCCCGAACATGCCCAACGCGAAGCCCCGACGGTCGGGCGGAGAGAGGTCCACCGCCCAGGTCGCCCCCGCCGTGTAGACGGAGCCCTCGCCCGCCCCCACGACCAGGCGTGCCAGGACCAGCGAGAGGATGCTGTGGGAGACCAGGTACAGCAGCCCTCCGGCCGACAAGGCGCAGGCGCCGGCAACCAGGACGATCCGCCGGCCCCTGCGGTCGGCCTGCCTGCCCGCGATCGGGCGGCACACGACAGATGTGACCGCGAAGGCACCGATCACGACCCCCACCGCCAGGTCGCCCGAGTGCAGCGGGCCGTGGACGTAGGAGGGCAGGACCGGCAGGGCCGCGCCGATCGCCATGAACGAGCCCAGGGCGGCGAAGAACAGGCCCAGCGAGGCTGTCCGGGATGGGACCGGTGGGGCACTTCGTGGCAGGGTGGGCTCGACGGTCACGGACCGTTCAGGGTAGGAGAGCACGGCAGGGGGTCCTGTGTCGATCGACGTCCTCGACCGCGCGGAGCGGGTCTTGGAGGGCGTCGAGCGGGCGATGTAACAGACTGTCAACATTTGCCGTCTCCAACCCTCAAGCCCTGGTAGTCTGAGCACGCCGCTGAGGGGCGGCACCGAGGGGGCTCGGTGGACAACCGAAGGAGGTTCGGTATGCGTCTTGGTTTCGTCCGGCGGCGGAGGCCGGGGTGCGTGGGTCTGCTGCGTCTCGCGGTTGCCGTCTCCGTGGCGGCCCTGTGCCTGTTCGGCTTCACCGCCGGCGCCTTCGCACGCGCCGGCAAGCCCGTGATCTCGAAATTCGGCGGCTCCGTCACGGTGCCCTCCGGCGGCACGGCCACGGTCAGCGCGATCGTCTCGGGAGCGAGCAGCTGCACGATCACCTCCTCCAAACCGGTTGCCGGGCTCCCCGCCACGCTGGCCTGCTCGAGCGGCACCGTCAGCCGGACGCTGACCATGCCCATCAACATCGCCCGCAAGCCCGCCAAGTACAAGCTCACCCTGGTCGCAACCGGGGGCGGCACGAGCCTGAAGGCGAGCGCCACCGCTGGCAGCGCGAAGGCCAAGATGACCCTCGACGTCATGTCCGGCGCCGCCAGGCCCGAGATCGCCTCCGGGGGGCAGCACACCTGCGCTCTGCTCTCGAGCGCCCGCGTGATGTGCTGGGGATCCAACGAATACGGCCAGCTCGGCAACAACTCCGCAGCCTGGACGGGGATCCCCGTGGAAGTCGGCCGGCTCCCAAACGCGGAGCAGCTGTCCTCCGGCTACTGGCACAGCTGCGCGGTCGTCGAAGAAGGCCAGGTGCAGTGCTGGGGCAACGACTTCTACGGTCAGCTGGGCAACGGCGAACGCAACACGACCTCGCACGTGCCCGTCGTCGCCAGGGGCCTGACCGGGGTGACGGAGGTCGCAGCGGGCGCCTTCCACACCTGCGCCCTGCTGGAAATGGGCCGCGTCGACTGTTGGGGCTGGAACAGCAACGGGCAGCTCGGCACCGGTGACACGATCGAAAGCGCCACCCCCACCCCCGTCGTGGGGATCGAACGCGCCGTCGAGATCGCCGCCGGGGGCAACAACACCTGCGCGCTCCTGCCCGAAGGGCACGTCTCCTGCTGGGGCGACAACTGGGACGGCGAGCTCGGCCCCGGGGCGACGAAACGCTCCTCCGACGTCCCGGTCGAAGTGCCGGGGATCTCGGGCGCGACGGCCATCAGCACCGGCCCGACACACACCTGTGCGCTCCTCGCGAGCGGCTCGGTGGACTGCTGGGGCGCCAACGGCGCGGGCAGCCTGGGCGACGGGAGCCTCGAACAGTCCACCTCGCCCGTGGAAGTGATCGGAGTCAGCCACGCCGTCGCGGTCAGCACGGGCCAGGGCAACTGCGCCCTGATCGAAGGCGGGACCGTCTCCTGCTGGGGCAACGACAACTACGGCGAGCTCGGCCAGGGCGCCCCCGTCGTGCAGAGCAAAGCAGGCGATGGCACCTGGGCCTACTCGACCACAGCGCTCGCCGTGCCGGGGCTCACCGGCGTGATGGCGCTCAGCACCGGCGAAGACCACGTCTGCGCGCTCCTGGAAAGCGAAGCCATCTCCTGCTGGGGACGCAACGACCACGGCCAGCTCGGCACCGGGAACCTGGGCTTCGGCCTCGTGCCCGGCGAAGTGCAGGGCCTGGAAGACTCGACCCAGATCGCGGCCGGCTGGACCAGCTGCTCGCTGCGCACCGGCGGCCACGTCGACTGCTGGGGCGACAACGAATTCGGCGCTGTCGGCAACGGCACGACGATAGACGCGAACCTGCCCGTCGAAGTGAGCGGCATCTCGGGCGCGAAAGACGTCGCGGCCGACGGCGACCACAGCTGCGCGGTCACCTCGACCGACCACGTCGACTGCTGGGGAGCCAACGAAAGCGGTCAGCTGGGCAACGGCACCAGGACCTACAGCACGGTCCCCGTCGAAGTCTCCGGGATCTCCGAAGCGACGGAAGTCGGGGTCGGCGGCTCCTTCAGCTGCGCCCTGCTGTCCGGCGGCAAAGTCGAATGCTGGGGCTGGAACGAAGGCGGCAGGCTCGGGGACGGATCGACGGAAAACCGTCCCGTCACCACCCCCGTCGAAGTCCTGGGCGTCACCAACGCGACCCAGATCGCGTTGGGCTCTGACTCCGCCTGCGCCCTGCTCGAAGGCGGCCACGTGACCTGCTGGGGATGGCTCGCAGGGTCGGGCACGGCGACCGAAGTCAAAGGCCTCACGGGCGCTGTGCAGGTCGCCGACGGCGGCTTCCACGCATGCGCGGCGCTGGTCAGCGGCCATGCCGTGTGCTGGGGCGAGGACACCCTCGGCGAGCTGGGCGACGGCCTGCTCGAAACGAGCAGCCACACGCCCGTGGCGGTGGTCGGCATCACCGAAGCCACACAGGTGGCGGCTGGCGACCAGCACAGCTGCGCGCTGCTCTCAAGCGGTCACGCAGACTGCTGGGGACGCAACTACGACGGCAACCTCGGCACCAACGGCACGCCCGAAGAATCGGCCGTGCCGCTGGAAGTGCAAGGGCTCACGAACGCGACAGCGATCGCGGCCGGCGGCGAAAACACCTGTGTGCAGCTGCCCGAAGGGCACGTCGCCTGCTGGGGCAACGACTGGTCCGGCCAGCTCGGCACCGGCGCGGCATGGAGCTACACGCCGGGGGCGGTGGTCGGGATTCCCTGATCCCCGCTGACCCGGTAACGGCAGCGGAGGGGGCGGCTCCTGACCCGCCGTTCCCTTCAGAAGATCTGCTTGTCGAGGAACCCGCTCGCGAGCACGAGCCAGCCCCCGATCTCGCCGATCATCAGGGTGATCATGTAGATGCGCAGCCCGGGCATCGGGTCCCGGAACTGGTTGTCCGTGTCTTCGCGCCAGCCGTGCAGGACATACCCCGCCATCGAGGCGTAGAAGTAGAACGTCATCGCCCCAGCGGCTGCGAGGTTCACTGCAGCGCTCCAGCCGCTCAGCTCCACGAAGGCTGCGATCAGCAGCAGCGCAAAGCTGTAGGACAGGGCGACCCGGTGGGCGATGTCCACGTAGATGTGGGCGGCGTGGGTCTCGGAGGTCATCATCTGGCGGTACTTCCACACGCCGAGCAGCTGAGCCAGAAGGAACATGCCGGCGTCAGCCACGAGGACCGCCTTGGTGTCGCCCGCGAGATGCAGCGTCGCCGTCATGCCGTCCTCGCCGCGGCCGCCAAGCCTTCGTAGAGAGCCGCAAGCTCCTCGCCGGTCGGAACCGCCTCGGGATCGAGCAGAGCCTGCAACTGGAAGCCGTCGACGACCGCCAGGAGGTAGGACGCCACGACTTCCCTGAAGCGAGGCGGCAGGTCCGCGCTGTGGTTGCTTGCTTCCATCGATCTCATCGCACGTCGACGCTGCTCGGCGTAGTGCTCGCGAAGCTGGTCCTGCAGGTCGGGGGAGCGTCTGGACTGCAGGAGCGCCTCGAGGAACACGACGAACGCGGGTCTTGCGGCGGGCAGCCCGTCCATCATCGGCACAGCCCGCGCCGCCAGCTGCGTAAGCGGTCCGGCGCCGGGATCCACCTCCACCTCTGCGACGCGATCGTTCCACTCCAGGAAGAGCTCGAGCACAGCTTGGTTGAGCAGCTTTTCGCGGCTGCCGAAGTGGTAGTTGACCGCCGCGATGTTCGCTCCCGCCGTCGCGGCGAGCTCACGCACGCTCGCGCCCGCGTAGCCACGCTCGCCGATGAGCTGCTTGGCGGCTTCCAGCAGGGCTTTCTTGGTGTCGTCGCTGGAGCTGATCAAACGACTGTATCAAACAGTCGTTTGACAAGGCCGCTTAGCCGGCCCGGTTCCGAGACGCCATCAGGAGGACTTCATCCGCTTCCACTCCGCCTTGTGCGCCCGCTTTGCGGCCTGGTAGTCCACCAGCGCCTGCGGCGAGTCGACATCCCCGAGCGTTGGATGCGGCGGCACCAGCGTCTTCGCCTTGGCCACCTTGAACCGCTTCGCCAACACCGCCCCCAGCGCCTTGACCTTCATCTCGCCGAAGCCGGGCAGCCCTTCTATGTTGACGCGAAGCTGCTCGCCGCTCTTGGCGTCCTTCCAGACACGCTCCGCGTCGCCCCCGTACTCGTCGCGGATGTGGACGGCCAGGTCGTGCACCCGTTCGGCCATTTTCCCGGGAAACCGATGGATCGCAGGTTTCTCCCGGAAGACCGGATCGAGGTCCGTCGCTGCGAGCCGGCCGGCGTCGAGTGTCCCCACCCGCTCCTTGATGGCGAGGGGACCGCTGAAGGCCTTGGGCACCGTCACCTGCTGATCCAGGGCGAACCCGATCAGCAGCGCCATCGCGTCCTTCGCGATCAGCTCGTTCGCCTCTTCGGAGCTGGTGAAGTAGAGGCGTGCGGGCATGCGCCGATCCTACAACCCGGGCTGCCTCACGAGCTGTGGGGTTTGCTGGTTCGTTTCTGTTGGCGCTATCTCTTGGCTTTCTGATGCGGCTTTCGTGCTTGGGCTAAGCCCGTGGCGCCCCTATATACGGCTCGTTCGTGGCCTGTTTCTGGGTCGAAAAGCGAGCCGGTAGGCTGGGTCGAACGGCATCTACGCATCGCTCCATACATCGTCGCGGCGCCGAACCGCCATAGCATCGAGCTCTGCGGGGTTGTGCTCGAACATAGCGTGGCACGGAGTTACGCTCGGTACGACGCTCATCCTTCCTTGACCGTCATCTTGACCGCTGCACTATCGGAGTAACCGTCCGGGTTGACGTGTGCAATCTCAAGGTCGATGGATTCACCGGAGGTAACGGTAATCTTGACCGGCTTGACCTTGTCGGTTGTGTCGGTTGTCATTGAGGTCGGTCCCGCAAGAACGGTCGTGTTGTGGTCGACCTGCCAGGTGATTCCGGTGATGCCTGACTCGACTGTTTGGACGGAGCCTGAGACGGTGACCGGGCCGCTTACCGGCGCTGTCCATGCGAGTATCGCGGCGCCGGGACCACCGGTAGTTGCTTCGGGGGCCATCCAGAGCGTGTTCTTCTTGAGCGTGATATCGGGAGCGCAGGAGTCCTGACCTGGGGTGATTGACTTCCCGGCGTAGTAGCCCACGGCTGGGAAATAAGACGCGGAGCCGTCCCATGAGCTGTCGTCCTTCACGCCGCAGGCGCTTTCGTAGAGCGGTTCGTTCAGGTAAACGGACATCAGGCTGTACGTGGTCGGCTTGTCCGCTTCCCCTGCAGACGGGTCCAGGTGCCGCTCGGGTTCTTCCTCTCGCTTCCTTCACCCCGAGTTCCTTCGCAGCTGCCCAACTCTGCGCCGCCAATGTGCTGACCGGAGCAGGCGCTAGTACAGCTATTACGGCCACCAGAACGCAAGCCCCTTGTTTCACGCCACGCCGCATGCTCCGTCCTCCTTGTTATTAAAGCTAATCCATCAGTCGCCGCCTCATCAAGCTGAGCGCGTGCGTGCTCGTCAGGACCGGCTACGGGATGGCCTGAATCGTGATTCCCTCGCCGCCTAGCTGCGCGTCCAAGCGCTCGCCTATGTCCTGCACGGTCTTGAGATACGTATCCCTCGCGGCGTTCATCTCGTTCACGAACGCCTCGGGAATGAGCGGGCCGGGGCCGATGGGTCTTATGATTACGGGAATCTTGCCCTCGAGTATTTCCACGAGATGCCGTGGCGAAATCTGTGGCCAAGGCACGGGACCGGCAGTCTCACCGCCGGGATAGACGACGTAAACACCTGACATGTGACGAGCCTCCTAAATTGTTTTGATGGCGTAGCGCTCAGCGCCGAATCTCGATGCCGTCAGCTGGCGTCGTGAAAGAGACGCGGATAGATGTTCCCAGGGCCGTGCGGTTTTTTCGGCCAGGCATCGATGACGATGACCTCGTAGCAATGGCCATCAGGAAAGCAAATCACCATCGGAACGTCCCCCAGTAGTAGAGAGTCGCACGAGGGGCTAGCCGTCGTGCCACCGAGCCTAACGGAATCTACCTGGCGGAACGGTACCGGGAGAGGGAAGTCGCGGAATCGTAACAACCCGCCGAACGTCGTCTGTTCGGGTCTACTACGCGGCGCTTGCCAGCTGGACCGCCTGTGTCGCGCGTCGGCCAAGCTCGGCCCGCCGTTGCCTTCTAGCCCGGTACGACAACGTGACGGTATGCCCCTTCGATGTCACCTTCCAAGGTGCAATCTTCTCGTTGGTCAGGTACTGGAGGATCAGGATGCTGGCGCCACCGAGGGCGCGGCTTCGGCGTATCCAACGAGCATCCTAGGCACCCGCAAGGGACTCCACGTCACATCTCCACGGACCTTCGCGCGGCCGCGACGTACATCGCCGCCAGCACACGCGCGACTGCCCCGACCGACTCCTCTGGCGGCAACAGCTCCGGGTGGTGAAGCGGCCGCACTGCGAACCCGGGGGCACCCTCGAGTCCCACGAAGGCCATCGCAACCGGGCACAGCTCGCCGAAGAAGGCGAAGTCGTCGGAGCCGCATGACCGCCAGGCAGGCGCCAGCGTCATCCCCGGCTCCGCCAGCAGCGCCCTTGCCCGCTGCACGATCTGCTCGTCGTTCTCCAGCGGCGGCTCGCCGGCGACGAAACCGACGGTCCCCTCGCAGCCGTAGGCCGCCGCCACCCCGGTCACGGCCCGCTCGACCATCGCCCGCAGTCGCTCCCTGTCGTCCTGCAGGTGCGCGCGCAGGGCTCCCCCGGCCCTGGCCACGGCGGGGATGACGTTGTCCGCCCCGCCCGCCTGCAGCGTCGCGATCGTCAGCGTCGCCGCGTGCAGGGGGCTCACCTCGCGACCGACGAGGGCATGCAGCGAGGTGACGACGGCGCTCAGGGCGAGCACGGGGTCGGCTCCCCTGTGCGGGTAGGCGCCATGGGTCTGCCGGCCGACGATCTCGATCTCGACGGCATCGAAGGATGCGTTGACGGGGCCCGGGTCCAGCGCCACCGACCCCCACGGCAGTTCGGGGTGCACATGGGCCGCCAGGATCGCCAGCGGCGCCTGCTCGCGAAGGGCGCCCTCGGCCAGCAGCTTTGCTCCCGACGGGTATGCCTCCTCGCTGGGCTGGAAGACCGCCAGCAGCGGCGCCGGCAGCTGCTCGGCCACAGCAGCGGCAGCCCGTGCCACCGCCACCACGGCAGCCATGTGGACGTCGTGGCCGCAGGCGTGCATCGTCTCCCCCCGCGCGCTGAACTCCACGCCCGTCTGCTCCTGCACGGGCAGCCCGTCCAGCTCAGCCCGGATCGCCACGGGCGGCACGTCGGCAGCCCCGACCCGTGCCAGCAGGCCCGTGCCCGCAGCGGCCGCGGCCTCCACCGGCAGCGCTTCGCTCACCAGCCGGGAGGTCTCGATCTCCTGATGGGCCAGCTCCGGGCAGGCGTGCAGCCGCCGGCGCAGCTCGATCGCCCCCGGCAGCTCGCGCTCGACCCCGTCCAGCAGCGCTTTCAGCAGCTCCTCAGTAGGCGAGTGCATAGCGGCGGCAGCGCTCCTGCAGTGGAAGCTCGGCAGTCACAGCCAGCTCTGCTTGCTTGACGCTCACGTAGGCGTCGTAGAGGAGCGGCCCGAGCCAGCCCCTGACGTCCTCGTCGGCGGCCAGGGCGTCGAGGGCCCCCTGCAACGACCCGGGCAACCCTCCCACGCCGAAGCGCTCGGCCTCGGCTGACTCCAGCGTCGAGGGGTCGCGGTCCAGCAGCTCCGGGGCCGGGTGGCCACGCTCGATCCCCGACAGTCCCGCCAGCACGATCGAGCCGAGCGCCAGGTAGGGGTTGGCGGCCGCATCGACGCCCCTGTACTCCAACCGCATCTGCCCGGCTGCCGTGTCCTCCCCGTGCCGGTGCAGCAACGGCGGGATGCGCAGCAGCGTCTCGCGGTTGCGCAGGCCCAGGCAGACGGCTCCTGCGCTCCAGTGGTGGGGGTACAGCCGCTCGGCCGAGATGACGCTGGGCGCGCACAGGGCGGTCAGGGCGCCCGCGTGCTCGAGCACCCCGGCAGCGAAGCTGCCCCCGAGCTCGCTGAGGTCGCCGGGACGGGGAGGATCGAATAGGACCGGCATGCCGTCGCCGTCGCGCAGGCTGAGATGGACGTGCACGCCGTTGCCCGCCTCGGCCGGATCCAGCAGCGGCGTGAAAGTCGCCCGCCGGCCCTCCCGGCGAGCCACCTCTCTGACGACCTCGCGCAGGATCACAGCCCTGTCCGCCGCCTGCAGACCCTCGGCCGGCGCCACCGGCACCTCGAACTGGTGGCTTGCGTACTCGGGGAAGAACCGCTCGGGCTTGACGCCGGCCTCCACCAGGGCCCTCATCACATTCGTGGCGAACGGCTCGGCCAGCCGCTGGGCCTCCAGCGAGAAGGGCAGCGCCGGCGGCTCCTCGCGCAGCAGCTGGAACTCGTGCTCGAAGCTGGCCCTGACGATCGTCCCGGTCTGCTCGTGCAGCTTGGTCAGCGCCCTGCGCAGGAAGTCCCGGGGGCAGCAGGCCCATGGGCTTCCGTCCAGCTCCGTCACGTCGCAGATCACGAGCTCCAGCGGCGTCTGCCCGGACTCGACGCTGCCGACCCTTATGCGCGTCGACCCGTCCGGGATCAGGCGCAGGTCGCCCGTGGAGTCGAAGGGGCTCGGCTCCGCCAGCGGACCTAGCGGCGTCAGGGCCTGGTTGGCGGGGACCCAACTGACCCCGCCCTCCAGATCCGCCGGCTCCGAGGACAGGACCGCCCTGCCTCTCACGATCGCGCCCAGGTCGCAGGTGACGAGCGAGACGAGCTCGGGCGCGCTCAAGCCGGCCCCGCTCCCTCGATCGTGCCGTTGTCCCACAGCTCCTCGATCAGGCCCAGCTCCCGTGCCGCCTCCCGCAGCGCCATGGCCTCGCCCGCGTCGGCCAGGACGATGACCCCGCCGGCCGGCTTGTCGCGCCTGTCGATCGCTGCCGCCAGGCGCTCCCGGGGCTGCCAGTGCAGGCCGTCGTGTCCGAGCGCAGGGTACGTGTCGGCCAGGGCGTACAGCGAGCCGACGGGTCCCTCCGTTCGAGCCACGATGCAGGCGAAGTGCCCCACGTTCCAGTCGGGTCCCGGGCCGTCCAGGTGGCCCTCGTAGAGGTAGTCCAGCAGCACCGGCGCCGACGGGCGCGACCCCCACAGGTGATGGGTCGCATGGTTGGCGATCAGGGTCACGGGTCGCTCGCAGCCGGCGGCGAGCTCGAACAGGCCGTCCACGGTCCCGGCCGTCCACGGTCCCGAGTAGGGGATCGCCTCCAGTGCCCCCTCCGACAGCTCCCGCAGGGCAGCCACGACCCCGGCGGCCGTCGTACCGGACACGTCGGGGTCCTCTATCTCGGGGATCGCCAGGCGGTAGTCGCGCCTGCCCGCCTCCCCTCCCGGCAGCGTCGCGGGGTCCCGGGCGGCCGAGACGATGCTGCCCGCAGCTACGGCCACTGCATCCTGGTCCAGCGGCTCTCCCCGCCGCTCCGTCAGGCCCGCCGCGCTCAGCCCCAGGGCTCCGCAGAAGGCCCCGCACAGGTCGTCGCGCTGAGGCAGCTCGCGGGCGTGGACGGCCAGCAGCTCCCGCGTCCCCGGCAGCAGCACCGTGCGCAGAGGGGCGGGAGCGCCCATCTCAGCTCTCCGTCGTGCGGGGCGCGTAGCGGTGGTGGAGCATCAGGGCGTTGCCGTCGGGGTCTGCGAAGAAGGCCATGTGGCAGACGCCCGTGTCGAACGTGTCCCCGGCGAACTGCACGCCCTTGCCCTCCAGCTCCGCCCGGGCGGCAGCCATGTCCTGCACGTGCAGGGCGATCGCGTTCGGGTTCGTGTGGTGCTCCAACCCCATTTTCTCGGGGTTGTAGACGCTGAGCGTGACGTTGCCCGTCTCGAACTCGGCGTAGCCCCGTTCGGGCATGTAGACGGAGCGGGGCAGGCCGAGCGTCTCCCCGTAGAACTTCGCTGCCGTCTCCAGGTCGCGCGTGGGCATCCCCACGAAGTCGACGTCTCCGATGAGCTGCTGGCTGTTCATGTCCTCTGCTCCTTTTGGGCTTGACAGGCTGACCGCCCTTGCTTCATACCACGTAGGCTTGGCTTGACAACACGCACCGACGAGCTGGCGAAAGGACGCGAGCCATGAGCTGGGACTTCTCCACCGACCCCGACTTCCAGGAGCAGCTGGACTGGATGGCAAAGCTCGTCCGCGAGGAGATCTGGCCGCTGGAGGCGATCTGGCACGAGCTCGGCCTGGACGGCCTGACCAGGGCGATGGCGCCCCTGCAGGAGCAGGTCAAGCAGCGGGGGCTGTGGGCCGCCCACCTGCCCCCCGAGCTGGGCGGGCAGGGCATGGGGCAGGTCCGCCTGGGCCTGATGCACGAGATCCTCGGCACCTCTCCGATCGCTCCCCTGGCCTTCGGCAACGCTGCGCCGGACTCCGGCAACTCGGAGATCCTGGCCCTGGCCGGCAGCGAGGAGCAGAAGGACCGCTGGCTGCATCCGCTGCTGGCCGGTGACCTGCGCAGCGCCTTCTCGATGACAGAGCCCCACACGCCCGGCTCGGACCCGACCCAGCTGGCCACGACCGCCACCAGGGACGGCGACGAGTGGGTCATCGAGGGCCGCAAGTGGTTCTCCTCCAACGCCTCCATCGCCGACTTCCTGATCGTCATGGCCGTCACCAACCCTGAGGCCAGGCCCTCGCAGCGGGCCTCCATGTTCATCGTCCCGACCGACGCGCCCGGCGTGAACATCCTCCGCGACGTGCCGACCATGGAGCACCCCTCAGAGCACTTCGGCTCCTACGGCGGGCACGCCGAAATCGCCTACGAAAGCGCCAGGGTGCCGGCTCAGGCGCTGCTGGGCGGCGAGGGGGAGGGCTTCATCCTGGCCCAGCACCGTCTCGTGCCCGGTCGCATCCACCACTGCATGCGCTGGCTGGGGGTGGCCCGGCGGGCCTTCGACATGATGTGCGAGCGGGCCACCTACCGCCACGCCCACGGCTCGCTCCTGTCAGAGAAGCAGACCGTCCAGAACTGGATCGCAGACAGCGCCGCCGAGATGCAGGCGGCCCGCCTGATGACCCTGCAGGCGGCCTGGACGATGGACACCCAGGGAGCCTCGGCCGCCCGCACCCAGGTCGCCCTGATCAAGTTCTTCGGAGCCAAGGTCCTGCACGACGTCGTCGACCGTGCCCTGCAGCTGCACGGCTCGCTGGGCTACTCGACGGACCTGCCCCTGGAGCAGATGTACCGCTTCGCCCGCGCCGCCCGCATCTACGACGGCCCCGACGAGGTCCATCGCCAGTCCGTCGCCCGGCACATCCTGCGCGGCTACGAAGCGCCCGCCGACGGCGTGCCCTCCGAGCACCTGCCGACCCGTCGCGCCCAGGCCAGGGAGCGCTTCGCGGATCTGCTGGAGGCCGTCACGGCCAACGACTGAGCCTCCGGCCGCGTCGGGGCGGAGGGTTGACATGTCGGAACTGTTGTGAGATGGTGGCGTCGCCCCGAGGGCGTGGCGACAGGGATGTCACGGGACTGAGTCGCAGGCCTGCCACCGGTTGGAAGCCGATCCGGTTGGCAAATGGACTGAGAGGGGGAGGGATGAGACGCGCTGCGCGTGCTGCCCTGCTGGGCACTGCAACTGCTGCGCTGTTGGCCGCTGTGCCCGGGTGGGCGTGGGCAGGCAACGGGGCGACGGGTTGGGGGGCCAACGGCTCCGGTCAGCTTGGCATCGGGAACAACTCAGCCGTGAGTGTCGCGACCACGGTCAGCGAACTGAGCGAAGTCAAATCGCTGTCCACCAAGGGCGGGTTCACCCTGGCTTTGATGAACAACGGCACCGTCAAGGCATGGGGAGCCAACGGCTCGGGACAGCTGGGCTCGGAAAAACCCAGCAAAAGCGACGTGCCGGTGACGGTGGCGGGACTCGAACACGTCGTCGCCGTGGCGGCAGGCGGCAACCATTCGCTCGCCCTCATGGAAAACGGCACCGTCAAGGCCTGGGGCGGCAACGCGCAGGGAGCGCTCGGGAACGGAACGACGACCGCCAGCAGCGAACCGGCGACCGTGGAAGGGCTCACGGAAGTCGTCGCCATCGCTGCCGGTGAACAGACCAGTTTCGCGGTCCTGAAAAGCGGCGCTGTCATGGCGTGGGGTCGCAACATCTACGGCGAACTCGGCAACGGCGAATACAGCGGGCCCGAAATCTGTGGCTATGAACTCGGGATCTATCCGGTCTCGTGCAGCACGCGTCCGGTCGAAGTCAAAGAACTCACAGAAGTCGTCGCGGTCAGCGCCGGCGGCGAAGGCACGATGGCGCTGCTCGGCAACGGCACCGTGCGCACATGGGGCTCCAACCGCTACGACCAGCTGGGCATCGGGGAACACAACGGTCCGGAAACCTGCATCTACTATGGGGTCAGCGAGTACTGCGCGACGAAGCCGGTCAAAGTGACCGAACTCGAAGGCGTAACTGCCGTTGCTGCAGGCGGGACCGACCGCGTGGCCCTCCGCAGCGGTGGAACCGTCTGGGACTGGGGCGACAACCGCCTGGGTCAGCTCGGGACCGGCGGATGCTGCGGGCTGGAACCCCATCCCGTCAAAGTGAAAGGCGTCGAAGGGGCCACGGCGATCGCCGCGGGCTACTACTTCAGCCTCGCCCTGACCGGTGGGGGCATCGTCCAGGGCTGGGGCGAAAACGGCTCGGGCCAGCTGGGCAACGAAAGCCATGGCGGGACGGACCCGGTCACAGCCCTGCACCTGACCGAAGCGACCGCCATCGCCGCCGGCGGCGAATCGAGTCTGGCGATAGGCCCGCACGGGCCCAGCGTCGCCGCCGTCTCGCCGGCCGTCGGCTCTCCCTCGGGCGGTGCGACGGTGACGATCGAAGGAAGCCACCTCGGCGGTGCGACAGCCGTGAAGTTCGGGTCCGTCGCAGCGCCGAGCTTCTCGGGCAACGCCGAAGGCACGGACATCACGGCCACGACGCCGGCGAGCAAACCCGGCACCGTGACCGTCAAGGTCTTCAGCGAACACGGCGTCAGCGCGAGCCTGTCCGGGGACGAATACGTATTCCTGCCGGAAGGCAGCATCGAACTGGGACGATGCACCAAAGTCGGCAGCGGCAAAGGCAGCTACAAAACCGGGACATGCATCGAAGCTCTCGCAGGCGGCAGCTTCAAGTGGACCCCCGGCTTCGCAAGCGCCGGCTTCACCGCCGGCGGTGAAGCGCTGACGATCGAAACCACGGGCAAAGAAAAACTCGTCTGCTCGGCCTCGAAAGGCTCCGGCGAATATCTGGGCACGAGGGAAGCGACGCTCGCGCTGACGCTCACGGGCTGCGAACTCGCGGGAGCGAAATGCGCCTCCACGGGTGCGGGTGAAGGCGAAATCCGGCTGAGCCCGCTCGATGGGGTCCTTGGCTACCGCGAACGACCCACGAACAGGATCGGCATGGAGCTGTATCCAGCCGGCGAAGCGGAAGCCCTGCTGGAAGCGCACTGCGGAAGCAGCGCCCTGGTCGTGCGCGGCGCGGTGATCGCAGCGGCGACGCCGGTCAACAACATGTCGAGCACCTTCACGCTGAAGTTCAAACAGAGCAAAGGCAAACAGTCGCCTGAAGCGTTCGAAGGCGAACCGACTGCCGTCCTGGAAGTGTCGATCGGCGGAGGCTTGTTCGTGCAGGCGGGACTCGCGACGGAAGTGGGACTTGCCAACGAAGAAGAACTGGAGATGAACACGGTCGTATGAGCTCTGAGGGTGGTGCGGGCGACTGTCCGCGCCACCCGCTCTGCGGGCGTGAGGCCGTCTAGGCTGACGGCATGCAAGCAACGTCAGGCCTCCTGCGGAGATTCGATCCCGACGCTGTCACGGCCTTTCGCTTCCTCGACTGCTCGCTGCAGGGGGACGGCGTCGCTTTGCTTCGCTACGCCCTGGACGAGCAGGTCCACTTCACCGAGCGGATACGGCTGCCGGTGCTCCAGCCGCCGGCGCCCGAGCTACTCGAGCGCGTCAGCGGCCTGCTGCGGCTGCTGCATCTCGTTGCGGGGGTCAGCTACTACAAGACCGCCCTGCCGCCGACGGTGCTCTACGAGGGAGAGCCGCCGGGCCCGGCCGTCGCCGCCCTGCTCGAAGCCCTCTACTCGGAGGGCCTGGGCGAGCTCGCCTACCGCAATGCCCGTCCTGGCCTGCCACGTCCGGCCTTCCCACACGGGCCGGACCCGGAGCCTGCCGCTGCGCCGCCGTCTCCGCGCCGCCTGCTGGTGCCCGTAGGGGGTGGCAAGGACTCAGCTGTCGCCATCGAGGTCGCCCGCCGCTCGGGCCTGGAGGTGGCGCTCTTCTCGGTCGGGGATGCGCCTCCCATAGCCCGCACCGCCCGGGTCGCGGGACTGGGGCGCCTGATCGCCACGCGTAGGCTCGACCCCGTCCTGTTCGAGCTCAATGCCGCCGGTGCCGTCAACGGGCATGTGCCGATCACGGCGATCGTGACCTGCCTGGCCCTGCTGACGGCGACCTTGAACGGGTTCGACACGGTGCTGATGGCCAACGAGCGCTCCGCCTCGGCCGGCAACCTGATCTGGGACGGAGTCGAGGTCAACCACCAGTTCAGCAAGAGCCTGGCGGCGGAGCGGCTGCTCAGCGCCGCAGTCGCCGAAGCGGGAGGCGGGGTACGTCAGCTGTCCCTGCTGCGCCCGGCCTCGGAGCTGGCCATCGCCCGTGCCTTCGCGCGCCTCGAGCCCTACCACGCTGCCTTCACCAGCTGTAACGCGATCTTCCGGATCGACCCGGCCCTGCGCGCGTCGTCGTGGTGCCGGGACTGCCCCAAGTGCCGCTTCGTCTTCCTGACCCTGGCCCCATTCACGACTCCCGAGCATCTGCGGGAGATCTTCGGCGCCGACCTGCTGGCGGAGGAGTCCCAGTTCGAGGGCTTCGCCCTGCTGGCGGCCAGCGGCGGGCACAAGCCCTTCGAGTGCGTCGGGGAGGAGCAGGAGAGCCTCGCAGCGATGCGCCTGCTGGCAGCCGACGAGCGCTGGCGCGAGCACGCCGTCGTCAGGCGCCTGGCGACTGAGGTGCTGGCAGGCCGACCCCTGCCCGAGGGCGATCCCACGGAAGTCCTGGCGCTCAGCGAGGATCACGACGTGCCCGCGGAGCTGATGGACGGAGTGCGTGCGCTTCTCGGATCTTGAAGGCGCCAGCGTCGGCGTCTGGGGCGCCGGCCGGGAGATCTCCTCCTTCGCCGGGCAGCTGAGGAAGCGCCTCCCGCGCGCCCGCATCCAGGCCATCGCCTTCGACGCTCCGCCCGAGTCCTCGCCTGCCGAGCAGCTCGGCTTTCCCGATGCCCGAGTCGTCCTGGCCACGCAGGCGCTCGACGCCCTCGCCGGATGCGACGTGGTCGTGCGCTCACCCGGCGTGTCGATCCACAAGGCCGAGATGTCTGCCCTGCGCGAGCGTGGGGTTCCCGTCACGACCGCCACCTCGCTGTGGCTGTCCGAGCGCAAGGGGAGGGGGGTCGTCGGGGTCACGGGCACCAAGGGCAAGAGCACGACGGCAGCCCTCCTTCACCGTCTCGCGCTGGCGGCCGGGACCGACGCCGTCCTGGCCGGCAACATCGGCTCGCCGGCCTTGGACCTGCTCGACGGGGACTCCTCCGCGCTGGCCGTCGTCGAGCTGTCCAGCTATCAGGTCGCCGACCTGGCCTGCGGTCCCGAGGTGGCGGTCTTCACGAACCTCTACCGCGAGCACCTCGACTGGCACGGCTCCGAGCAGGCCTACCGTGCCGAGAAGCTCAGGATCCTGAGCCTGCCCGAGGTGCGAGTGGCGGTGCTGCCGGCCCGCCAGCCCGAGCTCGCCTCCCAGCCGACGGCGGCGCAGCGGGTCCTGTTCGGCACGCCCGAGGGCTGGGACGTCACGGGGGAGGGCGTCCGGCGGGAGGGCCGTCTGGTCCTGGCCACGTCTGAGCTCCCCCTGCCCGGCGAGCACAACGCGCTGAACCTCTGCGCCGCCCTGACCGCGCTCGAGGCGGCCGGCATCGAGCCTCCTGTCGACCTGGCGCAGGCGCTGAGGGCCTTTCGCCCCCTGGCCCACCGTCTGGAGACAGTGCTGGAGCGCGACGGCATCCGCTGGGTCGACGACTCGATCTCGACCACTCCGGAGTCGACGATCGCCGCCATCGCCAGCTTCCCCGAGCGCTCGCTGGTCGTGCTCGGCGGCGGCCAGGACCGTGGCCAGGACTACGGGGACCTGGGCAGGGAGCTGGCGCTTGCAGGCGCGACGGTCATCGGTCTGCCGAGCACGGGCGAGCGTCTGCTGGAGGCGGCAAGGGCTGCGGGCGTTCCCGCCGGGCAGGCCCTGCTTGCCGGCGACCTCGCCGAGGCGGTGTCGCTGGCCAGGGATCGTGCCGGGCGCGGCGCCGTCGTGCTGCTCTCGCCGGCCGCGCCCAGCTACGACCACTACCGGAACTTCGAGGAGCGCGGAGAACGCTTCCGCGCGCTCCTCGAAGCCGGCTGACTGCTGTCGCCTAGTACCCTTCCCCGTTCGTCGGGCAGAGCGGGTTGGCGGGAACCTCTTCGCACGGTTCCGGCATCGTCGTCTGGGCCGGCGGTTCCACGCCGGGCACCTCGTGACGCAGGGCCGAAGCCGATTCGTTGGACAGGATCACGAGGTAGCCGATCGCTGCCAGCCCGTTGTTGGGCGGCGGCGTCGTCGCGTTCTGACAGCCCCACGTGCCTTCGATTTCGGCCGGGTAGGACACGGGCCCCCCGCCGGTGTAGCTGTTGCCGCTGACACAGTTGTTGTCAGAGGTGTACTGCTTGTGCGGGTAGACGCCGCCCTGCAGCGTGATCTGGCTGGCGAATTCTTTCCCACTGGTGCCGTTTTCTATGAACTGGTTGTTGGCGATCTTGTTCCCGGCGAACTGGAAGTAGATCGTTTTCGTGCATTCGCCTTTCTTGGCGCGTTCGGGCGTGCACGTCAGGTCGGCCGGGTAGGGGTTCGGGTACTCGAAGCCCAGCACGCCGTTGTTGACGTTGTCGCTGATCGTGTTGTTTTCGACGAGGTCGCCCATGTCGCCCGGGAGCTCGATGCCCACCCCCCACGGGGCCTTTTCCGTCGACGGGTTGGCCGGCGCCGTCAGGCTGTTGTTGTCCGTGACGACGTTTTCCTTCAGCACTGTGCACCGCGCGATTTCCGTCGAGGTGAACAGCCTGTAGGGAGTGCCCGGGCGCTTGCCGTTGCAGGCGCCGTCCTGCGGCGGCGGACCGTCGCCGGGGTTTTCCCCGTTCGGCACGATGCCGGCCGAGTTGTTCTTGAACAGCGATTTTTCGATGACGAGTTCGCCACCGGAGTTCGAGCCGGAGTAGCCGACGGCGTTGTATTCCATCGTCGCGTTGCTGACGTGGGCCTTGCATTCCCAGCAGGCGCCGATGTAGATGCCGGAGTCGTTGAAGCCCGAGGCGTAGATGTTGTTCCACGAGCCTTCCGTCTCGTGCTGGGCGAAGATGCCGTAGCCGCCGTCCAGGCCCGTCACGTAGGCCGTCAGGTACTTGCCCCACCAGCCGTGCGCGCCCTGGCCCGCGTGGACGTCGCTTTCGCCTTCGCGCTGGCCGGTCCACCAGATCTCGTTGCCGCCGCCCCCTTCGGGGTCGGGCTGGCCTTCTTTGTTGGCACGTTCGAAGTTCTTGACGGTCAGGTTTTCGACCCAGACGTTGTTGGCCCGTTCGATGAAGATGCCGTTGCTGCCGTTCGGCCTGAGGATCCCGCTGCCGTCGAGGATGACCGTGTTGCGGTTCATCCCGCGGATGTGCAGATCGCTGTGGGCCGCCGTCACCTTGACTTCTTCTTTATAGACGCCGGGTTCGATCAGGACCCAGTCGCGGGCGTTGCGCGTCGTCGCGTCCACGGCCGCCTGGATCGTCGTGAAGTAGTGGGTGTTGGCCGGGATCGGACCCACCGGCGGTCCGGACTGGCTCACGATCTCGACCTGTTTGACAGCCTTCTTGGCAAGGGCGCTGCCGGCCAGCGCAGCGAACGCCAGTACTGCGACCAGCGCACCGAGCACGACTCGCAAGCCGTCGCCCCCTCTGAACCATCGTCTTGACGGCATCTGCCGAACTCCCTCCTCTTGATGGACCGCGGTAGCGATCCACGGGGAGTCGCGGAGCCCTCTGCCGGCATCTCCATGCCCTGTCCGCTCCGCCTCGCCTACGAGGCGCACTGCCGCAGCACGCCGACTTGACATTCGGCGCGCACGCAGTCTAACTGTGACCGGCCCCTATCGTCAAGCGTCGCGAGACGGTCAGGCGGAGGTTTCGCCGTCCTGCTCGGAGGCCGCCTGGGGCGGACCGGAGGGCAGCTCGGCCGGGTCCGCCGCTGCAGCTGCCCGGTTCTCCTCCTGCACGGCCATCCAGATCTCCTCGCGGTAGATCGAGACGCCGGCGGGCGCGTCGATGCCGAGGCGGACCGTGTGGCCGCTGACGCCCATGACCGTCACGAGGATGTCCTCTCCGATGACGACGCGTTCTCCTGGGCGTCGTGTGAGGATCAGCATCGCAGCCGATTATGAAGCAAGCAGAGGCCGGTGGCGGATCAGGCCGCGTCGGCGGAGGGCACGGGCTGCTCCCGAGGCTGCTCGGCCAGCTCGAACAGCGGCGCCCGCAGCGGCGCCGGCTCGTGGTCGTTGAGCACCTGGTAGCCCTTGCCCTCGTGGATCACGATCGGCGCGCGCAGGTTGGCCGTCGTCTCCAACGGGTCCGGCGCCGCCCGCACCGTCACGAACAGGTCGGCGACGTCCTGCTCGGTGAAGCCGACGCGCTCGCGGTCGGTCGGGGAGATCTCCAGGGCGAAGTCGGGGAAGTACACGGCCGGGCGCACGATCGGCAGGGCCAGGGCCGGGTCCTCGACGGAGTGAAGCCAGTAGAAGCCGCCGCCGTGCTCGAGGATCGCATAGCGGTTGCCGCCCAGGCCGACCAGCCCGAACGGGAAGTCGAGAACGTCCTCCTCGGGCGCCTCGACGGCACCGAATCTGAGGCTCTGGAACTTGACGGGCATGGTCGACTCTCCTTCTCTACTGCAGGAAGTTCAGCAGCGATTCCTGGATGATTGTTGCCCCCACGCGCAGGGCCGCCGAGTAGGCGGCCTGCTCGCTGGAGTAGGCGATCGATACTTCCGCGATGTTGGCGTCCTGGACGTTCGACAGCGCCTGGGTCAGGGTCGCCTGGACCGCTTCGATCCGGGCTTCCGCCGTCTTCAGCTGATCGGTCGCGGCGCCCGCGGCGGCCTGCAGGTTGTCCAGCCCTTCGATGTTCGTTTCCAGGTTTTTGAGGTCGACGCCGCCGAGCCGTTTGCGGGCTTCCGGGGTTGCTTCGGTCAGATCCCCCGCGATCGTGCGCAGCACGTCCAGCAGCTTGCCGTCGGCCGCCCCGGGGCCGCTCCCCAACACCCCCGAGAGGTTCATCGCGACGTTGACGGTGGAGCCCGGGCCGATCGCGCGGAGAACCTGTTCTTCGTTGCCCTGGTATTCGTCTTCCAGGCCCGGGTTGTAAGGCTTGGTGCTGGTCGCCGTGCCGGCGAACAGATACTGCCCGCCGTACTGGGTGTTGGCGTCCTGCTTGACGGCTTCGGTCAGGTGCGTGACCTCGACGCCGAAGCTGCGCAGGTTTTCTTCGCTGGTCGTGCCGTTGGAGCCCTCGACCAGCAGTTCCCGCACCCGCTGCAGGATTTCCCCGATGTTGCCCATGGCGCCCGTCGCCGTCTGCAGCCAGCCCAGTCCGTTGCCGATGCCGTTGGCGTAGGAGCTCAGCCCTTCGATCTCGTAGTCGAGGTTGATGATGTTGCTCGTCCCGACGGGGTTGTCGGAGGCCTGCAGGATCTTCTTCCCCGACGAGAGTTCCTCGGAGCTGCGCTGCACCGCTTCCAGGGACTGGTCGATCGAGCTGAGGGTCGCGCTCTGGATCATCTCCGGTGTTATGCGGTTGCTCATCGCCTACAACCCCACCTGGCCGGTGTGCTCGATCAGCGTTTCCAGCATGGTGTCCAGCGCCGTCAGCGTGCGCGCCGAGGCCTCGTAGCCGCGCTGGAAGGAGATCAGGCTCGTCATTTCTTCATCCAGCGAGACGCCCGAGACGCTCTGGCGCTGGTTTTCGATCGCCGCGACCCCGGTCTTCAGGTTCGCCTGTTCGTTCTTTGCGACCTGCAGGTTGCTGCCGACCTGCTCGACGAGCGCCGCGTAGGCCTCGTCGGCCGCACCCCCGCGCAGTTCGGAGATCGCCAGGGCGACTTCGTTGCCGCCCTGCGCTTTCGTCCCCGAGGCTTTGACTTCCGACGGTTTGAGGGCGACCTTGATCGTGGCCGCAGTCGTGCCCGAGAAGAACGGCGGTTCGCCGTGCAGCGCGTTGACGCTTTCGTTGAGCGTGGCGGCGATGTTGTCCAGCGATTCTTTGTAGGAGGTGAGAGCGCCGGTCGGGCCGGTCAGGCCGATCAGGGTGCCCAGCTCGCCGCCTGCTGCTTCCGTTATTTCCTGGGGCCAGTTGACGGTTGTTCCTTCGACCAGCGGCTTTTCCGCGTTGCCGAAGGCGACGGTGTCCGTCCCGTCGGCTTCCTGGGTGACGGTGACGTTGGCCAGCGAGGAGAGCTTGTCCAGCAGCATGTCGCGCCTGTCGAGCATTTCGTTGGGCTTCTGCCCAGCCTCTTCGGCCAGCTTGATCTGGCCGTTGAGCTGGGCGATCTGCTTTGCATAGCTCTGCACTTCGCCGTTGGGCCCCGTCTGGACGCTCACCTGCAGTTCGGCCTGTCCGGCGATCGTCTGCAGCTGGCGTGCGACCTGGTTGAGCGTCTGGGTCAACTGGTCGCCGGCCGCCACGACGCTCTCCCGTGACGCTTCGCTGGTGGGGTCGTTGGCCAGTTCGCTCCAGGACGTCCAGAACGTCGACAGCTCGCTGGCGATGCTGGCGCTGGACGGTTCGTTGAAGGCGCTCTGGGTCTGTTCCAGCTCTTCGGCGGCCGTCGAGGCGGCGCTGAGAGCGGAGTTCTGGGTGCGGTACTGGCTGTCCAGGTAGACGTTGCGCACCCGGGAGATCGTCTGGACGGTCACCCCCGTGCCGAGCCAGGCACCTTCGCCCGTCAGCTGGGAGAGATTGGCGATCTGCAGCGAGGGCGTGGGCTCGAGCACAGCCGTCTCGCGCGAGTAGCCCTGCGTGTTCACGTTTGCGATGTTGTTGGAGACGGTGTCCATCGCCTCCTGCTGGGCCAGCAGCCCGCTCAGCGCCGTCTGTATCCCCTGCAGGGTCGGGATCGCCATCGCTCAGGCCCTCAGATCAAGAACCCGCAGGCCACCGCCCGCGGGACGCTGACGTTCGCCGGCGCCGCTGCCGTGCGGGTCGTATCCGCCCGCGCCGTCCAGCGCAAGCAGCCCCATCAGGTGATCGAGGAAGCCGAGCTCGACCTGCATCAGGGCCCGGTTGGTCTGGTGTTCGCGCGAGAGCTCGTGCAGCAGGCCCCGCAGCTCGCTGCTGCGCTCCGTGGCCCGCTCGTGTTGAGCCGGGCTCATCAGCTCCGAGAGCCCGCCCAGGGTGACCGCCTCCGCCGCCATCCCCAGCCTCGCCCCGCATTGGGCCAGGAGGCCGGCCCGCCGCTCTTCGAGAAGCTCGCGGCGGATCATCTCCCCGCGCAGCATCCCGGCCTGGCGCACCACGGTCTTGACGTCCCGGGCACGGATCGCCGCGCCCTGCTCGAGCACGACCGCGAGCATGCTGCGCGTGGAGGCCAGCTGCTCCTCCAGGTGAGCCAGCACGGCTGCGCCCAGCGCGTCGTCGCGGACCCGCCGGTCGGGCAGCGTCGCCAAGGTCATGCCGCGACGCCTCCAGACGGTGCCACGGGGCTCGACGGCGACGTCGTGCCGGCGCCGGCTGACCCTGAGCCCGAGTCGGCTGACTTCAGGCCGGCCGGCCCGAGCATGTCGCGTGTCAGCTGCGAGGCCAGGCCGAGCCCGCCTCCGGAGGCGATTCCCTGTGAGAGCGCCTGCGGCAGCAGGGAGGAGAGGTCGCTGGACCCGAAGCCCGTGGAGCCTTCGCCTTCGCCCGATTCCTCTTCGGAGCTCGACGGGGTCATCGCACTCGCCAGCTGCTGGGTCAGGACCTCTTCGAAGCCAAGCGCCACCTGGTAGTCCTGCTGCACCTGCGCGGAGCCCTTGCGAACCCAGTCCGGCTCGAGCGCGCTGTCGAGGGGCTGCAGTCCGCTGGAGCCCAGCGAGGAGATGCTCATGCCGGACGAAGCTGGTTGGCTATCGAGAGCATCTGGCTGTCGTTCTGGATCGCCTCGCTGTCCATCTGGAAGGCCCGCTCGGTCGTGACCAGAGACGTCATCGCGCTGCCCAGGTCGACGTTGGACTGCTCCAGGGCGCCCTGCACGATCCGCGTGCTCTGGGCCGGCTGCGGTTCTCCGCTGGCCGCCGTCGGGCCGAACAGGCTGCCGCCCAGCGCGACCATCTGACCGGGCGCCGTGACGTTCACGACGCTGACCTGTCCGATCCGCTTGGCTCCCAGCCTGACCGTGCCATAGGCGTCGATGCTGACTTCGCTCGGCGAGACGCCGGCCGGCAGCTTGACGGCCGGGGAGAGCCTGTTGCCTTCTGCGTCGACGAGGGTGCCGGTGGCGTCGATCGAGAAGCTGCCGTCGCGCGTGAGGGCGAGCTGGCCGTTCGGGCGCGTCACCTGGAAGTAGCCGGGGCCGTCGATCGCCAGGTCCAGCGGGTTGCCTGTTTCCTTCAGCGCTCCCTGAGCCTGGCTGCGCCCGATGATCGTCGCGCTGGCGCCGGCTCCTGCCGTTGTTTCGGTCCCCGCCATGTCGACTTTGCTGTAGAGCAGGTCGTCGAAGGCCACCCGCTCGGACTTGTAGCCGTCCGTGTTGACGTTGGCCATGTCGTTGGCGACCGCATCCAGCTGAGTCTGCTGGGCGTTGAGGCCGGCTGCGGCTGTGAGGAGTCCGTCGAGCATCGGTCGGATGAGGGGTCGAGGGTCGCGGTCGATCGAGGCGCCGCAGGCCCGTCCTTGGACGAGCGCCGTCTTTTGAAGTGATCGGCACGGCCGACCGGGACTTGAGCGAGGGCCCCTCGCCGCCGGCCTCAGAAGTTTGTGACGGAGCCGACCTGGGTGGTCGCGTCCTGCAGCGTCGAGGCGATCGTCTGGATCGACTGCTGCCCGGACTGGAAGGTGCGCATGGCCGTGATCATTTCGACCATCGTCTTGGCGGCGTCGACCCCGGAGGCCTCCAGGGCGCCCTGGCGGACGGTTCCCGTGGGAGCGCCGGCGACCGTCCCCGTGAACAGGTTTTCGCCCTGCTTTTCAGGGTTCGTCAGTTCGAAGGTCGCCAGTGAGGTGCTCGGCACCGTGCCCGAGGCCGGCACTTTGATTTCCGCGCCGCCGGTTCCCAGCACGGGGTTGCCGTAGGTGTCGGTGAGGATCCCCTTGGCCGAGACCATGAACTGGCCGTCCCGGGTGTAGCGAACCCCAGCCGCCGTGCGCACGGCGAAGAAGCCGCTGCCTTCGATCGCGAAGTCGAGCGGTTCGCCAGTTTCCTGGGTCGCGCCGGCCGTCATGTCGGTGAAGGTCTTGCCCAGGGCCACGCCCTGGTCGATCGAGCCGACCGCCGCCCCGCCCTCGGTGTTGGCCATCAGGATCGAGCCGAAGCTCTTCTGGGGGGCCTCGTCTGCCTTGTAGCCGGGCGTTGAGGCGTTGGCGAGGTCGTTGGAGAGCTGTTCCTGGCGGGCCTGCTCGGCGACCATCCCGCTCGCGGCCAGGAAGAGTCCTGCGTCCATGTGCCCGGTAGTCGGCCGGGAATCTCGATTCTTTAGGCGCCCGGGGCGTTCAGCAGACCGAGGTGAACAGGCTCAGCTCGCCCGAGAGCTGTTCGTAGAGGCGCCTGCGCAGCTGGGAGTGGATCTGGGAGACGCGGCTCTCCGAGACGCCCAGCCGGGCGCCGATGTCGCGCAGGGTCCAGTCCTCGACGTACAGCAGCACCGCCACTTCGCGCTCCTGGCGGGACAGGTGCGCGAAGGCGCGGCGGAAGCGCTGCTTGGCTTCCAGGCGCTCGACGCTGGCCAGCGGGTCCGTGTCGCGATCGGGGCTCTCCAGCGTGTCGATGCGCTCGATTCTCGCGCTCTCGTCGGAGCGCACGACGCTGTTCAGCGACGACACCTCCGCCAGGGCGACCTGGTCGAGGCGGTTTGTCAGCTCCGCGGGGGTCATGCCGACGCTCGCCGCCAGCTCCGCCCGGTCGGGCTGGCGTTCGTGCTGGGCCAGGAAGCTGGCGCGGGCGTTGGCGATCGTGCGCTCGTCACGGCGCAGCGACCGCGGCGCCCAGTCGTGGCGGCGAAGCTCATCCAGCACCGCCCCGTGCACTCTCGTCCAGGCGAACTGCTCGAGCGTTGCCCCCTTGTCGGGGTCGTAGCGCTCGATCGAGCGGATCAGGGCCTCCAGGCCGCAGGAGAGGAAGTCCTGCACGTCGCACTGGGCCGGAACCTCGCGAACCTTGCGATAGACGATGTAGCGGACCATCGGCATGAACGTGAAGACCAGCCGGTCCCGCAGCTCTTTCTCGCCTGTGAGCTTGTATTGCCGCCAAGTCGCCAGCACCTCCGCTGCCGGCGTTCTGGGGGCGCGCTTTCCGATCGTTTCCATTCTCCTGCTGTGGTATCGAGGGAGTAGACAGGGGATGGCCGCCTGCTCGGCATTGCCCGCGTCCGGGCGTTGTCAGCGGTCTAACCGGGTGATAGTTCGCGGCGGCGAACATATCCCCTGCCTCGGTCGTACCCCCTCGGCCGAGCCCCTCGGAGGACTTCGGGCCGGTGGATCGCTCATGCATCGCGGCGCTCGGCCGATGACCGGGAACGTGACGGAGACGACGCGTGCATACGGCCGTGCAGCTTCTCCCGGGCATGCATGGGCAGGCCCGGTCGCGGGTAACTGCCCTCCCGGGCGTGTCCTCTCGGCATCGCCCCCGTGCCATTTCGCCGTCACAGCACCCAGCAGGCTCAAGGTTTCGTGCCGCACGTCGATCAACCAGATGACAGCAACGCGCGAGGCGGCCCAGGGAGTGGACCGCAAAGACCGTTTTCAGGGAGAAAACGCAACGTGAGCTCGCCGATCGGACCCACAGCCAAGCCAGCGGCGGCCTCCGGCCGACGGGCGTCCCTGCCCAGGGACCCGCGCGAGCTGCTCGAGGGGATCCGCATCGAGGCCCGTCGCGGCGGACCTCCCCCCGAGGTCCTGGCCCAGATGCGCAGGGCCGGGCAGATCTACGAGCACCTGCGCGCCGGCGGGCTGCGCCTGAGCTTCGAGCTGGCGCCGTCCGGTGCGCCGCTGGTGAGCGTGCAGGGCGCCGACGGCGAGACCCTGCGCACGATCTCGGCGCTGGAGGCCAGCGAGATCGCCGTAGGGCTGGCGAGCGTCTAGGAGCGACGGTGTCGGCCATCTCCGTCAACTCCGGGACCGGCTCGACGCCGATCAACATCACCGGTCTCGCGTCCGGGATCGAAACGAGCACCATCATCAAGTCGCTGATAGCGGCCGAAAAGGTGCCGATCACCCGGCTGGGCACCAAGCAGGAAAAGGTCCAAGCGCAGCAGGAAGAGCTGCGCTCCCTGCAGAGCTCCCTGCAGCAGCTGTCCTTCACCGTCGAAGAATTCGCGCTGCCCTCGCTGTTCGAAACCTCCCAGACCGTCGTCTCCAGCGAACCCCTGCGGGTCGCCGCGACCGTCGCGACCGGCGCCGCCGTCGGCGGCTACGAGGTCGAAGTCACCCAGCTGGCCAGCTCGGCGCAGAGGACCTACGCCTTCGCCAGCCCGGCCGCCGAAGCGACGATCACCGTCGACGGTCGCGAATACACGATCGGCGCGGGCGCGAGCGCCAAGGAACTGGCCGCGAAGATCAACTCGGACGGCTCGGGCAGCGTCTATGCGGCGGTTCTGAACAGCGAAACGCTGGTCCTGTCCAACCGCCAGACGGGCACCACCGAAGGGAAATTCATCGAAGTCTCAGGCGAAGTCCTGACCGAAAAGGAAGGCACCGCCAAGGAAGGCCGAGACGCCGAATACTCGATCGACGGCGTCGCCGGCACGTCCGCCTCCAACACCCTGACCGAAGCGATCCCCGGCGTCACGCTCACGCTGGGGGGCGTGACGACGACGGTGGGCGCCGTGACGGTGGACGTGCAACCGCCCGCCCCCAGCAAGGCCCTGATCGAAGAAAAGCTGCAGGCCTTCGTCAAGCTCTACAACAGCACCGTCGAAGCGGTCGCCAAGCAGGTCTCCACGAAACCGATCGCCGAAGCCTCCTCGGCCAAGGAATACGCCGTCGGGACCCTGTTCGGGGACAACGAGCTGAGCCAGCTCCTGACGAGCATGCGCTCGAGCATGTACGAAGCGATCGAAGGGCTGCCCAGCACGATGTCGAGCCCCTACGACATCGGCCTCGGCACGGGCCTGGAAGGCGGTACCAGCAAACCGTCGCAGTCCTCCGTCGAAGGCAAGATCACGCTGGAATCCTCAAAGCTTCAGAGCGCCCTCTCGGAAGGTCCCGAAGCCGTCGAGAAGATGCTGCAGGGCTGGTCGAAGAGCCTGCGCTCGGTGATCACCAACGTGTCCGGTCCCGGTGGGCTGCTCTCCTCACGCATCGAAACCGACGAAACGCAGATCACGAGCCTGCGCAAACGCATCACGTCGATGAACGAAGCCCTCGCCGAAAAGGAAAAAAGCCTCGTTCAGACCTACGCCGCGCTGGAAGCCGCTCTGGCCAAGAACAACGCGCAGCTGTCCTGGCTGGGCCAGCAGACCGAAAGCCTCTCCAAACTGTAGGCGCCGGTCCGGCCGGGGCGGTCGAGTTCGCGGGCGCCTCCCTTTCAACGCTCAACTTCGCGGCGCCGGAGCCGATCACTATTGGGTCGATGGCCTACGCGCCCGCATCACCACAGGCATACCGCAGGGGAGCCGTGCTCTCAGCGGGACCCGTCCAGCTCGTCGTGATCCTCTACGACGGGGCGCGACGCTTCCTGCGCCAGGCCTCGGCCGCCATGGAGGCGGGCGAAATCGAGCGTGCCCACCTGACGCTGCGCAACGCCGAGATGATCATCGCCCACCTCAACGGGACGCTGGACATGAGCCAGGGCGACGTGGCCGCCCGGCTGCGCTCGATCTACGAGTTCAGCCTGCGCCACCTGAACTCGGCCCGCATGTCCAAGGACCCCGCGAAGCTCGCCGAGGTCAGCGACATGCTCGGGGAGCTGCGCGACGCATGGGCGACCATCGCGGCCGAGAGCCCCGGCGGATGAGCGATCCCGCCCTGGCCCCCTACGAGGCGATCGTCGAGCACGCCGAGCTGGAACTGGAGCTGGCAGGTCGCGGCGAGCTGACCGGGCTGGCCGGCCTGGGCGAGCAGTGGGAGCAGCTCGTGGCGGGACTGCCCGGACGCCCGCCGGCGCGGGCCGGGCAGCTGCTCGAACGGGCCCAGCTCCTGCACGAGCGCACGCGCATCGAGCTGCTGCGCGTGCGCGACGCGCTGCTGGGCGACGTCGCCAACGCCCAGCGCGCCCGCCGCACCGCCGTGGGCTACGGCGGCGAGCTGACGCAGGCGCACCGTCTCGACCGCACCGTCTGAGCAGCCACGCAATCCCTCGCTAAAGATCGCTCGAGCTCGGCCGATCACGAGGACGGCCCCTCGAATGGCCGTTTTCCTCGTGCGACCCCAGGGAGGGGTCGATCCAGCCCACGGAGGGCGGAAAGGCACAGAAGTACGCCATGTCGCTCGTCGATCCGACCCAGGAACTGCTGGAGGCTGCCATGCGTGGCTCCTGGCAGCGGGAGACGGCGCTGACGAACAACATCGCCAACGCCGACACGCCCAACTACCAGCGCCAGGAAGTCAACTTCGAGTCGACGCTGCAGAGCGCGATGAACGTCGGCGAACCGGCCGAAGCGGTGCAGTTCCAGACGGAAACGGTGCCCACCGAAGCGGGCCCCAACGGCAACTCCATCAGCGTCGATCAGGAATCGGCCAAGCTGGCCGAAAACGGCCTGGACTACCAGGCGCTGTCGGATGTCGTGAGCACCCGCAACAGCATCATGCGCGACGCGATCGGACTGCCCTGATGGGTCTCTTCGACGCGATCTCGATCGCCGGCAGCGGGCTCACGGCCCAACGCGTCAGGATGGACGTGACGGCCGAGAACCTGGCCAACGCGGACACGACCAAAGGGACCAACGGGCAGCCCTACCAGCGCCAGGAGGTCGTGCTGGAACCTGTCGGCTCCAGCGAAAGCTTCAGCGGTGCCCTGTCGGGAGCGCTCGCCCAGGGGCAGAGCGAAGCCAAGCCTGGCGGCGTGCAGGTGACTGGGATAGTCGCCGACAAAACACCCGATCAGCTCGTCTACGACCCCGGAAACCCCGAAGCCAACGCACAGGGGTATGTGCGCATGCCGAACGTCAGCACGGTCACGGAAATGACAGACCTGATCTCAGAGCAGCAGTCCTACCAGTCCGACGTGACCGCCATGCAGACGTCCAAGTCGATGTTCAGCTCGATGCTGGGGATCCTCAAATGATCATCGCCCCCGTCGGCAGCCTCGGCGCGGGCCTCGGCGGCCTGGAAAGCCTCGCGCAGGCGACCCCCACGGGCGCCACCGAAGGGCTTGCCGCAACGGCTGAAGGCACGACCACCGGGGGCACCCAGGCACCCAACTTCGGCGCCGCCCTGACCGAAGCCATCTCCTCGCTGGACAGCTCCCAGGCCAGCGCCGACTCGGCCTCCCAGGCGCTCGCGACGGGATCCGTCAGCAACCCCGAGCAGGCCGTCGCCACGGTCGAGGACGCCTCGCTGGAGATGCAGCTGGCCGCCGAGATCCGCTCCAAGGCCAGCGAAGCCGTCCAGACGATCTTCGCAACCCAGGTCTGACCCGTGCCGATCGCGCAACTCGCATCGAGGCTGACGGCCCGCGGATGGGCGATCGTCGGCGGCTCCTTCATCGCCGGCATCTTCGTCGTCTACATGTTCATCCACCTCGTCTCCCAGCCGAGCTACTCGACCCTGGCCAGCGGCGTGGAACCGTCACAGATCGGCAAGATGGAGAGCACCCTCAGCTCCCACGGGATCACCTATCAGCTGCAGAACAACGGCACGGCCATCGCAGTGCAGTCCAACCAGGCAGCGGACGCCCGTGTCGCGCTGGCCGGAGCGGGGGACCTCAGCAGCGCACAGCCCGGCTTCAGCCTCTTTGAAAAAAGCAAACTCGGCGAAAGCAACTTCCAGCAGCAGGTGACCTACCAGCGCGCCCTGCAGGGCCAGCTGCAGGAAACCATCGACAGCGTCCAGGGCGTCTCGGGGGCGCAGGTCGAGCTGGTCCTGCCCAACTCCCAGAACCAGATCTTCGGCGAAAGCCAGGGCGTCTCCTCGGCGGCCGTGCTGCTGTCCGGCACGAGCGCGCTCGACCCCACCTCCGTGCGGGGCATCGCCCAGCTCGTCGCCTCCTCAGTGCCCGGCCTGCAGCTGAACAAGGTCACGATCACGGGCGCCTCGGGGCAGCTGCTGTGGCCCACCGCCGGCGGCGGCTCGGGCAGCGGCTCGACGGGCCTGCAGGAAGACCAGCAGCGCTACGACGACTCTATGGAGGCGAGCCTCGACGCGATGCTCGCCTCGACAGTCGGGCCGGGCAAGGCGCAGGCGCTCGTCTACGCCAACCTCAACGACAACCAGACGACCAAGGAATCGCTCGAATACGGCAAGACGGGCGTGCCCCTGCAGCAGAGCAAGTCGCTGGAGACGCTGCAGGGCACGGGCAGCGGCACCGGCGGGCTGACGGGGACGGCAAACACGACGACCGGCGGCGGCTCCTCGGGCAAGTCCAACTACAAGAAGGAATCGACGACCTCATCGCTGGGCGTCGACAAGACCGTCACCCACTCCACGATCGCGCCCGGGGCGATCGAAAGCCAGCACGTCTCGGTGCTGCTGGACAAATCGGTGCCCGCCGCCGCGCTGCCGGCGATCAAGGAAGCCGTCACCAACGCCGCCGGCATCCAGGCCAAGCGCGGCGACACGATCTCGATCGGCCAGGTCGCCTTCCCCAAGGCGACCGCCGCCGCATCGGAAAGCAGCAGCCCTCTGGGCATGGCCAAGTACGCCCTGCTCGGCATCGGCGCCCTGCTGTTCCTGTTCTTCACCACCAGGACCATCCGCAAGCGCGAGAAGGAGGCGATCGAGGAGCCGGCCTGGCTGCGCGAGCTGGAGCCGCCGATGCGCCTCTCAGAACTGGAACGCGAGATCTCCCGCAACCCGGCCGAGATGGTCGCAGCCGTGGGCAGCGGCAACGGCAACGGCGCGATCGGCTCGGGCAGCGACATCCGTCGCCAGGTCGAGCAGCTCGCCGACACCGACCCCGACAAGGTCGCGCAGCAGATCCGGAACTGGATGAAGGAGGAGTAGGCCGTGGCCGAGGCCGCCTCCGACGCACCCGCGCTGCCGGCACCCGTTTCCGACGAGCAGAAGGCGCCGCCGGTCAAGGGAGCCCAGAAGGCCGCCGTGCTGATGGCCGCGCTGGGCTCCGAGCGGGCAGCGAACGTCCTGCAGCGCCTGCACGAGGACGAGATCGAGACGCTCTCCGTGGAGATGGCCCAGCTGAAGTCAGTCGGACCGACGGAGACCGAGTCCGTCTTCTCCGAGCTGGCCGCCCTCAACGCCCAGGAGAGCGGCGCCACCGGGGGGCTCGAGTACGCCCGCGAAGTGATCGAACGGGCGCTGGGCCCAGAGCGGGCCCTGGAGCTGCTGGGGCCGCTGTCGGGGCCCGCCGAGTCGCGACCCTTCGAGTTCCTGCGCACGGTCGCACCCGAGCGCATCGCGGGGCTGCTGCGGGCCGAGTCCCCCCAGACCATCGCCCTCGTCCTGGCCAGCCTGCGCACGGGCCAGGCAGCCGGCGTCCTGGCCCGTCTGCCCGAGTCGATGCAGCCCGACATCGCTCTGCGCATCGTGCGCATGGGCCAGCTCTCCACGACCGTCATCGAACGCGTCGAGGACGCCCTGCGCCACCGCATGATGGGAGTCGACGAGCGTGAGTACGCCACAGCCGGCGGCGCCAAGGCCCTCGCCGAGATCCTCAACCACGCCGAACGCTCTGTCGAGCGCAACGTGCTGGAGAACCTGGCCGAGACCGACAAGGGGCTCGCCGAGGAGGTGCGCGAGCTGCTGTTCGTCTTCGAGGACATCGTCAAACTCGACGCCAGGGCCGTCCAGCTGCTGCTGCGCGAGGTCGACCAGAAGGACCTCGTCCTGGCTCTGCGGGGGGCGCCCGAGGAGGTCAAGGAGGTCGTCCTGGCCAACATGTCCGAGCGCGGTGCGGCGATGCTCAAGGAGGAGATGGAGATCCAGCAGCCCCAGCGCAAACGTGACGTCGACGCTGCCCAGAGCCGGATCGTCGGGGTCGTGCGCAGCCTCGAGGAAGCCGGGCAGATCGTGATCGCCTCCGACAGCGAGGACGAGGACGAGGCCGTTGTCTGACGCTGCCGTCAGCTACGCCTTCGAGCAGCTGGAGCCCTCCGACCCGCCCCCCCGCGACGGGGCCGAGCGAACCCTGGCGCAGGCCCGGAGGCAGGCTCAGGAGATCCGCGAGCAGGCCCGGGCCGAAGGCTACGAGCAGGGCCGGGCGCAGGGCGTCGCCGACGGCAGGGCCCAGCTCGCCTCGGCCCTGGCAGCCCTGGAGCAGGCCCACGCCGACCTGCTGGCGATGCGCGGCGAGATCGCTCAGGAAGTCGAGCGGGACGCCGTCGAGCTGGGCATGGCGCTGGCCGGCAAGATCGTCACGGCCACCCTGCAGATCCGTCCCGAGCTGGTCCTGGAAGTCGTCCAGGGCGGGCTGCGACGCATCACCGGCCAGCGCTCCATCTCGATACTCGTCAACCCGGCCGACCTGGAGACGCTGCGAGGAGCGCTCGGCGACCTGCGCCAGACGGGCGCCGCAGCCGAGCACTGGGACCTGCAGGCCGACCAGCGCGTGCAGGTCGGCGGGGCGATCCTGCGCACCGGCGAGGGAGAGATAGACGTCCAGCCCGACACGCAGCTCGAACGCGCCTACGAGGCCGTCCAGGCCGAGATCGGGCCCCGCAAGAAGAAGGGCTCGTGAGCACCGCGGAAGGCTCTGGGCTGCTGGCGAGCGCCGGCGAGGCCCTGCGGGAGGCCGACCTGGCCCGCCGCCACGGCTTCGTCAGCAACCTGATCGGCCTGATCATCGAGGTCACGGGCCTGTCCGCCGAGGTCGGCGAGGTCTGCCTGGTCGGCATCGAACGCACCCGCGAGCCGGTCACGGCCGAGGTCGTCGGCTTCCGCGAAGGGCGCACGTTGCTGATGCCGCTGGGGGAGCTGCACGGGATCGGGCCGGGCACGCGCGTGCTGGCCACCGGAGCCTCCTTCCGGGTCTCTGTCGGCGAGGAGCTGCTGGGGCGCATCGTCGACGGCCTGGGCTTCCCCGACGACGGCGGGCCCGTGCCCTTCGGCGAGCCCCGCTCGACCATCGCCGCTCCCCCCGGACCGCTGTCGCGGCCTCGCATAACCGAGCGCGTCGGGCTGGGCGTGCGGGCGATGGACGGCCTCGTGCCCTGCGGGCGCGGGCAGCGCCTGGGCATCTTCGCCGGATCGGGCGTCGGCAAGTCCTCGCTGCTGGGCATGATCGCCCGCTCGACCAGCGCCGAGATCAACGTCATCGCACTCGTCGGCGAGCGCGGCCGCGAGGTGCGCGAGTTCATCGAGCGCGACCTGGGCGAAGCCCTGGCCCGCTCAGTCGTCGTCGTGGCGACCTCCGACCAGCCCGCCCTCGTGCGCATCAAGGCTGCCTTCACGGCCACGACGATCGCCGAGCACTTCCGCGACCAGGGCCACGACGTGATGCTGATGATGGACTCCGTGACCCGCTTCGCTATGGCCCAGCGGGAGGTCGGGCTGGCGATCGGCGAGCCGCCGGCCACGCGCGGCTACACGCCCTCCGTGTTCGCCACGCTGCCGCGCCTGCTGGAGCGGGCCGGCACCAGCCGGGACGGCTCGATCACGGCCCTCTACACGGTCCTCGTCGACGGCGACGACATGAACGAGCCGATCGCCGACGCGGTCCGCTCGATCCTCGACGGCCACGTCGTGCTGACCCGCCAGCTGGCCCACGCCGGTCACTACCCGGCGATCGACGTGCTGGCAAGCGTCTCGCGCCTGATCGGCGAGATCGTCACCCCGGAGGTCGTCGCCGCCGGGCAGGAGCTGCGCCAGGCCCTGGCAGTGCTCCGCGAGAAGGAAGACCTCGTCGCGATCGGCGCCTACCAGCACGGCAGCGACCCCCGGCTGGATGCGGCCCTCGCCCACCGCTCCGCGATCGAGGCCTTCCTGCGCCAGCCCGTGCAGGAGCGCAGCGAGCCCGCCGAGACGGACCGGCGCCTGCTGGAGCTGGCAGCCTCTCTGGCCGGCGAGATGGGCCGTCAGGTCGAGGACGAGGAGATCCCCGAGGCTCAGGAGGTCCCGCACGCCCCCGCCGGCGGCTTCGACGGTCCCGCCATCCCGGCCCTGGGCACGACGCTGTGAGACCCACTCCTAAAGCCTCCTCGACGCCGGTCGATAACCAGGACGTGACCGGACCCTCGTTCCGTTTCCGCCTCGAGCGTGTGCGCGCATTGCGCGAGCGCCACGAGAAGCTGGCCCAGGAGGCCCTGGCCGAGTCGATCGCCAGGCGCTCGGCCAGTGAGGCTGGCCTGCGCGACGCCCAGCAGGAGCTGGAGCAGGCCATGGCCGGGCAACGCCGGCTCGCCGGCGAGTCCTCGACGGCCGACAGCCAGGAGCTGATGGCCCACCACGCCTTCGTGGAACGGATGGAGGCCCAGCGCACCCGTCGCGAGGACGAGCTGCAGCGCACCGAGGTCGAGGTCGCCGATCGCAACGCCGAGCTCGTGCACGCATCCACCGAGCACGAGATGCTGCTGCGCCTGCGCGACCGCCGCCGCCGCGAGCACGACAGCGAGCAGGCCCGCATCGAGGTGCTGGCCAACGACGAGATCGCCGCCAACCGCTATCGCAGGAGCCCCGCGTGAGCACCCAGGCGATCGGCTCCTCCGTCACACCTCCCGACGAGCTGGCAGCGATCGCCCGGGTCCACCAGATCCAGGCGATGGTCCAGCAGGCTCGGGAAGGCCTGGACGGGACCGCCTCCAGCGCCGGCACGGGCGGGCAGAGCTTCGCCTCGGCCCTGCAGAGCGCCAGCACGGCGCCGACGGCCACCGCAGCCAGCCTGACCTCGACAGGCGCGAGCGGGTCCAGCCAGTACGAAGGGCTGATAACCCAGGCGGCGCAGCGCAACGGCCTGGAACCGGCCGTCCTCTACGGCCTGATCGAGCAGGAGTCGGGCTTCGACCCGACCTCCCAGAGCAGCGCAGGCGCCATGGGCCTGACCCAGCTGATGCCCGGCACGGCCTCCTCGCTGGGCGTCGCAAACCCCTACGACCCGGCTGAATCGATCGAAGGCGGCGCCCGCTACCTGGCCAAACTGACGAGCGAATTCTCCGGCAACACGACCGAGGCCCTGGCGGCCTACAACGCCGGCCCCGGCGCCGTCAGCCAGTACGGCGGCGTCCCCCCCTATCCGGAAACCGAAAGCTACGTCAGCAAAGTCCTGGCCAACGCCGACGCCTACAGGCAGAGCCATCCGACCGGTGCGACCGCGACGATGACGGGGACGCTGCTGTGAGCCCGACGATGACAGCCCCCCTGCCGGTGCTCGGCGCACCGCCGCCGGCGCCACCGCCCGATCCGGGTGGCGGCTCCCCGCCGGGAGCGCCACCGGGAGCCGCCGGATTCCACGGCGCCCTCCAGCAAGAATTGGCCCGGACCGCCACTGCGGAAGGCCACCAGGAGGAAAGCCCCGGAGAAGGGCAGGGGTCGAGCCTGTCCCACCGTCACCCGGCGGGCGAATCCGTCACGGCCGAAGCCGAAGCCCTTGCGCCGGCCCAGGCGTCGCTGGTCCGGCAGGCCGTCGGCCAGGCGCCGAGGGACGTCCGCCCGAGCGGGTCAGAAGCCTCCGGGGAAGCCCGACAGGGCGCTCAGCAGGTCCAGGCGACCGACGAAACCGCCGAAGCGAGCACCGAACCCGCTCAGACCGCCGGCACTCCGGCGCAGGCGCCCGAAGGCCTCGCCACCGAACCCTCGCAGGACGCCACCAGCCAGCAGACGGCAACGACCGCCGCAGCCGGCGTACCCGCCGAAGCGACAGGACCGGCAGGGCCGACGCGTCCGGAAGGCCAGTCTCAGCCGGCTGTGCAGGCACAGCTCCCGCAGACGCCTGCCGCCGAGGCGCCCGTGGCGCCGTCGTCCCCCGGCGATGGTCGAGCGGAAGCGCAGGGCGTGCAGCCGTCCAGCCCACCGCCGCAGCAGCAGCCTCAGAGCGTGTCCGGCGCCGAACCCCCAGCCCAGGCGCAGCCGCCTGCAGCCGGTGCCGATCCCACGCCGAGGAGCGGCGCCGTCCAGGCTCGCGGTAGCGAAGCCGGCCTGCAGGTCCAGGCAGCGGGCGGCACGGTCACGGCCGGTCAGGCCCAGAGCGGCCCGGGCGGGGAATCGAACCAGTCCCCGGAACAGCAGTCCGCCTCGGCGGCCCCGGACCCCCACGCTCCCGCCGTCAGGAGCGCCCCGAGAGAAGCGGCTCCCGCTCCCGTCGAGCGTGGCGCCGGCAGCGAATCGACGACGGCGCAGCCCCAGCAGCTCCAGTCGGGCCCGGCAGGCGGCGCTCCGGCCAGCTCGGTCCGCGCGGACGCCGTCGCCGCCCCGAGCACGGCCACCACCCAGCAGGCCACCACCCAGCAGGCCGCCGCGCAGCAGGGCGCGCCTGCGCCGACAGCTGCACAGCCCGCTGCAGAGGCCTCCGCTCCCGCGGCTCTGCCCACGGCCCAGCCGGCAGAAGCCGCCTCCGCGCCAGCCGGCGGCTCGCTGCCCCCGAGCGGCGTCGACATGCAGGGCGTCATCGACGCTCTCGGCGCCAACGTCGAGCTGGCCGCCCGGCAGGGCATCGTCACGGCGCGCATCGCCCTGCACCCCGAATCGCTCGGTCAGGTCCGCATCCACCTGACCCAGACCCGCGAAGGGCTGGTGGCCCGGTTGAGCGCCGAAACGCCGGAGGCGGCACGTGCCCTGCTGGGCTCGCGCAGCGAGCTGACGCAGTCTCTGCGGTCGCTGGGCACGACGCTGCTCAGCCTCGACATCAACTCCTTCTCCCAGCCTGAAGCACGAAATCAGGGCACGGGCGGCGAAGCGCCCGCAGGCTCCCAGCCGGCCCGCGAAGAACCGCAGGAAGCCAGCCCGACAGAGGAAGCCGACGCCCTGCAGGGCGTCCCGGACACGGTGCCCCCGCGGGGCACCCTGGTGGACGTGCTCGCCTGAGCGCGGCGAAAGGAGCAGCGATGAGCGCAGTGGGACCGACAGCAGCAGCCGCAAGCGTTGGCGCAAGCCAGCCCGAATCGCCGACCAACCCGAACGGGATCCTCGGCCAGAACGACTTCCTGAAACTGATGATCGCCCAGCTGCAGGCGCAGAACCCCCTGGAACCGGGCAACAGCAACGAATTCCTCAACGAGCTTGCCCAGTTCACGCAGGTCGAGCAGATGACCAACCTGGCCAACTCCAACGAGCTCTCGGGCGCCGTCCAGCTGATCGGGCGCAGCGTCACCTACACCAACGGCAAGGGCGAAGCAGACACCGGCAAGGTCCAGAGCGTCCAGTCGACGGCCCAGGGCGTGACGCTGACGATCGAAGGCGAAACCGGCGTGTCCATCTCCTCCGTCACCAACGTCGAATGAGCCAGATCGCCAATCCGGCCCTGATCCCCCCCGGCGGGCTCGCCCCGACGACGGGGACGAGCACGCCGACCAAGGCCACGCCCGCCGACCAGGGCCAGGGGGACTTCGCCAAGGCGCTGGAACAGGCCAGCGACCTGCAGTTCTCCCGTCATGCCCTGGCGCGCGTCCAGCGGCGTGGGATCGAGCTCGACCAGGGCACCCTGCAGCGGCTGTCCGACGGCGTCAGCCGCGCTGCCGGCAAGGGCTCCCGGGACTCACTCGTACTCGTCGACGACACCGCCTTCGTGGTGTCCGTGGCGAACAACACCGTGATCACCGCGGTGGACTCCCAGCACATGAAGGAAAACGTGTTCACCAACATCGACAGCGCCGTGATCGCATGAGCTTCGCGGCGCGACACAACCAGGGCCGGACCTCATCGAGGAGGCCTCGAAAGGACGGGCAGTCACGATGATGGCTGGAATGTATGCCGCGATCAGCGGCTTGGATGCGAACCAGGCGATGCTCAACAACACCGCCGCCAACCTCGCGAACGTCAACACGGTCGGCTACAAGGCCTCCAGCATGACCTTCGCGGACTCGCTCACGCAGGTCATCCGCGGCGCCTCGGCGCCCTCGAAAACCAACGGCGGCGGCAACCCGGTCCAGATCGGGCTGGGCGTGCAGGTCGAGGCGACCCGCAACGAAATGACGGAGGGCTCCTTCCAGACGACCAACAACCCCCTGGACGTCGCCATCGAGGGGGCAGGATTCCTGCGCGTCGGCGAAGGCGAACCGGGCGAAAAAGCCCCCTACACGGAAGGCATACCCAAGAACATCCAGTACACCCGGGCCGGCGACCTGACAACAGACGACAAAGGGTTCCTGACGACGCCCAGCGGCGACTACGTGATCGGCCGCAACGCCGTCGCGACTGTCACCGAAGCCGGCACCAGCTACGCGCCGGGCACCGAAGACAGCTTCATCCGCATCCCGCCCGGCTCGACCGACATCTCGATCGGCCTGGACGGCGCCGTCGACTACACCGACAACAACGCCGAATCCCCGACCTACGGCCAGCGCGTCACGGCCGGCTTCCTGTCGCTGGCGACGTTCGCCAACGAAGGCGGCCTGGAACGGCTCGGCGGCTCGATGTGGGGGGCCACGGCCAACTCCGGCAACCCCCTCGTCGGCACGCCGGCGACTGTCGGCTTCGGCTCCACGATCGGCGGAGAGCTCGAGATGTCCAACGTCGACATGGCCTCGGAGATGACCAACATGATCACGGCGGAGCGCGGCTACCAGGCCAACTCCCGCGTGATCACGACGGCCGACGAAATGCTCGGGACGCTGATCACCTCGATCCAGTAGCGCAAGCCTTCAGCCAGGAAACCGTCAAGGAGGTGACCGACAGGGACGACTCCGAGGAGCCCGGGCGAGGGTGGCGCTGCACGCGCCGCCCTCGACCTGGCGCTGGGAAGTGCCGATAAAGGAGGCAGGACCATGATCGAGCTCAACCGGCTCGGGCACAGCAACGAGCCATTCCAACTGAACCCCGACATGATCGTGACGATCGAGTCGACCCCCGACACCGTCCTCACGCTCGCGACAGGGGCCAAGGCCGTCGTGGCGGAGACGCCCGAGGACGTCGCCGCGGCCGTCCGCGACTATCGCGTGGAGATCCTCAGCCAGGCGCTGAGCCGTCGCCGTCAGAACCGCCTGGCGGGCGCCCAGGCGTCCCACCGCGACGCGCCCCACCTCTCGGCCGTCGAGGACGAGCCCAGCTGAGCCGCTGCGCTCGGGGAGCAGCTGCAATCCGTCTTGCATCCGGGGGCGGATACGACGCCCTTTCCTGCCGAGCAGCCGCCCAAAGCTTCAAGAAGCGCAGCCGAAA